>OGKO01002128.1_pt1 | contig 9911 bp, 9 predicted proteins | sample 1572451 | NCBI WGS metagenome assembly OGKO01 (sample SAMEA2582089, study PRJEB24529) | metagenome | biome: Human gut stool | place: China | collected 2011 | reverse complement strand
GACCGCTTCCGCCAGCCGCGCCCCCGTCAACCAGTTCATCCACGCCCGGAAGCTGCTGGACGCTTCCAGCCGCACGGTCGTCAGCCCCAATGTGGACACCATCTACACGCAGGCGTGGCTGGACGTCAGCGCCGAGCCTCAAATCTACGTCGTGCCGGAGGCCGACCGCTTTTTCAACGTGCAGGTACTGGACGCATGGACGAACACCGCCGCCGTGCTGGAAGCACCCGGGGCCTACGCCATCGCCTACTCGAGCTGGGAGGGCACGCTGCCCGAGGGCGTCCGGCGCATCGACATTCCCACCCGGACGGTCTGGACCATCGCCCGCATCATGCTCTCCGGGCCGGACGACCTGCCGAACGTGGCGGCGCTTCAGGGCCGGATGCAGCTGATGCCCCTCTCGGCCTACCCCGCCGGGCTGGCCGCTGCGCCGGAAGGGAGCTATTCTCCGGAGAACGATTTCGTCCCGGTGCAGAAGGTACTCGCCATGACGCCGCAGGAGTTTTTCGACACCGCCAACCGGCTGATGGAGACAGACCCGCCCGCCGAGGCGGACGCGCCTCTTCTCCGCAGCCTCGCGGCCCTTTCCGTCGGCCCGGGCCAGCAGTTCGACGCCTCCGCCCTCGGCCCTCTCGGCGGGCTGCGCTGGAAGCGGCTGCTCCTTCAGCTCAAGAGCAGCCTCCGGGCACAGGCAGCACGCTATTCCCGCCAGATGGGCCAGTGGATCTACTATGGCGACCCCATCGGCAATTTCGGCACCGCCTACGACTACCGGACGATGGTCGCCCTGATGGGCCTCGGGGCCAACACCACCGACATCGCCATCTACCCGCGCACCTCCACCGACAGCGCCGGGGCCGACCTTACGGGCCAAAAGACCTACACGCTCCACTTCGACGCCCTCCCGCCCACAGTGGGCAACGGCTTCTGGTCGGTGACGGCCTACGGCGAGGACAACTTCCTCATCGACAACCCCATCAGACGCTACTGCGTGAACGATCGTTCCGGCCTCCATCGGAACGCCGACGGCTCGGTGGACGTCACCCTCTCCAAGGACGCGCCCGAGGACACTACCAACTGGCTCCCCGTCTCGGACGAAAAATTCCACCTTTTCCTCCGCATCTATAAGCCCGACTGGACGGCGCTGGACAGCTTCCCGCCGCCGGTCATCTCTGTGAAGTAGCAAAAACGCCATCTGCGTCTCGGCGCAGATGGCGTTTTCATCGTTACAGCGTTTTACAGGGTGCTCAGCAGGCGGTGGCCGCCGTTCTGGTCGGCGGCATAGAGGGTGGTGCGGTTGACCTGATTGTCCAGCGGCAGGCCCTCAGCATAGCGCTTGAGGTTGTGGATGAAGATGTCCACGATGTTGTCCAGCGTCTTGGGCAGACTGAACTTGCCGGAGTTGTGGGGCGTGATGATAGCGCCCGGCTCACCCCACAGCGGGTGGTCGGCAGGCAGAGGCTCCGGGTCGGTGACGTCGAGGCCCGCGCCAAAAATTTTGCCGCTGCGCAGGGCCTCCACGAGGGCGTCGCTGTCCACGGTGGTGCCGCGGCCCACATTGATGAGGATGGCACCGTCCTTGCAGCGGGCGAAGCGCTCGGCGTTGAACAGCTTGTTGGTCTCAGGGGTGCCGGGCAGGCTCAGGGCGATGAGGTCGGCCTCGGGCAGCTCCTCGTCCAGCTGGCTCTGGGCCACCACACGCAGGCAGTAGTCCGGGCAGGGCGTGTCGGGGTGGACCGTGCGGCGGACGCCCACCACCTCAGCGCCCAGCATATGGGCGCGGCGGGCGAAGTTGGAGCCGATGTCGCCCATGCCGACGCAGAGCACCCGCGCCCCGGTGATGCCCCTCACGGGGCGGTCAATGGGAGCCCACTGGCGCTGGTTCTGGCGGTCGCGGTAGAGGAACATATCCTTCTGGATGCCCAGCCACATGGCCAGCATCCACTCGCTGATGGCCAGACCGTAGGCACCGGTGGCGTTGGTCACCATGCAGTTTTCGGGCAGGACACCGGGCTTCAGATAGGCGTCGGGGCCGGCGGAGTTGGACTGGAACCACTCGATGTGCTTGTTCTGGCTGATCATCGACACCGGTGCGTTGCCCAGCACGACATCGGCCCAGAGCACATCTTCGGCGTGGACATCGTCCAGCGCGTTGAAACGGAATTCAAATTCCGGCACGGATGCCTCCAGCGCGGCGCGGTGGGCGTCGTTCAGGGGCAGACATACCAAAACTTTTTTGTGCATAGGGATACCCTCACTTCCTGTGTATTCTTCTATAAGAATACTCTCCCCCGCCCCGCTCCGCAAGAGGCAAAATGGCCGCTTTCTTAAGAATTCCTTAGGATTTTATCCCACAAATCCCAAGAAGTATGTGATAAGCTGTCCACAATGCAGAAAATCTGCTATACTGATACTATCTTTCCGCACGGTGGTGACGCCCAATGTGGATACCATCTACACACAGGCATGGCTGGATCTTTCGGAGGAACCGATGATTTATGTCGTTCCGGCGACCGACCGCTTCTTCAATGTTCAGGTTCTGGATGCGTGGACGAATACAGCAGCCGTTCTGGAAGAACCGGGCATCTATGCGATCGTCCGCTCCGGCTGGCAGGGAACGCTTCCAGAAGGTGTCCGGAAGATCGAAGTTCCTACAACGACCGTCTGGACGATCGCCCGTATCGTTCTCTCTGGAACAGAAGACCTGCCGAATGTCTATGCGATCCAGGAGCAGATGCAGCTGATGCCGCTATCGATGTATACATCGGACAGTTATGTACCTCCGAAGGGCAGCTATGTACCGGAAAATGACTTTATTCCGGTGAACAAAGTTCTGGCAATGACTCCGAAAGAATTTTTTGACACGGCGAATGATCTGATGGTGCTGAACCCGCCCGCCCCAGAAGATGCCGCGCTGCTCCGCAGGCTCGCAGCGCTCCATGTAGGGCCGGGAGAGACCTTCGATGAAAGCCTGCTTGGTCTGGGCGGAACGCTGCGCTGGAAAATGATGCTGTTGCAGCTCAAGAGCAAGCTGACCGAACAAGCCACACAATATGCCCGGCAGATGGGACAGTGGATCTACTATGGAGACCCCATTGGCGATTTTGGCACCGAATATACCTACCGGACGATGGTAGCTCTGATCGGACTGGGCGCGAACACAACGGATATCGCCATCTACCCCAAGACTGAGGTGGACAGCAGCGGCAATACCCTGACCGGAAAAAGAACCTACAAGTTGCATTTTACCAGTTTTCCGCCGACGGTGGACAACGGATTCTGGTCGGTAACGGCTTACGGCGATGACGATTTCCTGATCGATAATCCCATCGGCCGCTACTGCGTGAATGACCGCTCGGGTCTCACGCCCAATGACGACGGCTCTGTGGATGTGATCCTCTCTACGGATGCCCCGGAGGATACAACAAACTGGCTCCCCATCGCAAAGGGCGGCTTCCATCTCTTCCTGCGCATCTATAAACCGGACTGGAACACGCTGAACAACTGGCAGGCACCTACGGTCGATGTAAGATGATCTGAGATCCTATGTGAAAGTAAAAGGAGGAACCCCGCAATGAAGATGACCCGCAGAAATTTTATTTCCACCTCAGCCGCCACAATGCTGGCGTGCGGAGTATCCTTGTCTGCTCATGCAGCCGGAAGTGAGTCTGAAAACGGTCTGAATTTTATTACCGATATTTTCAGCGACCCAGCGAAACCGGGAACAACACAGGATGCAACGCCCCTGACTGCCGAGAAGAATGCGGAATGGTACAGCAAGCTGGATTTTTCCGACCGGCGGGAATTTGGCAATGCTGAGCGCGGAATGCTGGACAACGCGGAAGAAACGATCATCTACAACGATGACGGAACGACGGCATGGGATCTGCCAAGCTACGGCGACCTGAGCGGCGATGCGCCGGATACGGTCAACCCAAGCCTGTGGCGGAATACGCAGCTCAACGCAAAAGCCGGACTGTATGAGGTTTGCAACGGCATATATCAGGTACGCGGGTTTGATATGTCCAATGCGACCTTCATCCGCACTGACAACGGCTGGATCATCTTTGACGTGCTGATGTGCAGGGAAAATATGCAGGCAGCCAAAACTCTGATGGAAAAACGCTTCGGCACGCTGGATGTCAAGGCTGTGTTGTACAGCCACTCCCATGTGGACCACTTCGGCGGTGCAGAAGGTGCGATCGACCGGAACAATGTGGCAGATTCCAGCCTTTCCATCGAGCAGCAGCTTGCCTCTGGAAAGACGGTCGTTCTTGCTCCGGAAGGTTTCCTGAAACACGCCATCAGCGAAAATGTCTATGCAGGCATCGCCATGGCGCGCCGCGCGCAATATCAGTATGGTACGGTGCTGGAAAAAGGCTCGAAGGGCGCGCTCTCGATCGGCATCGGCATGGGGCAATCCACCGGTCAGGTGGCACTCATTCCGCCGACCTTTGAAATCGGTTCGGATACGCCTACACTGACCATCGATGGGCTAAAGATCGAATTTCAGCTCACACCGGGTACAGAAGCGCCCGCAGAGATGAACGCTTATTTTCCGAAGTACCGCGCCCTCTGGATGGCAGAAAACTGCACCGGTACGCTGCACAACCTGTATACTCTCCGCGGTGCGCAGGTCCGGGATGCGAACGACTGGGCAAAATACATCATCGAGGCAGATCAGAAGTTCTGCGACAAGACCGATGTGGTCTTTCAGAGCCACAACTGGCCGCACTGGGGCGAGGAGATCCACGAGTATCTGCTCAACACGGCGGCAATTTATAAGTTCATCCACGACCAGACCCTGCACTACATGAATCTGGGTTACACTTCCACTGAGATCTCTTCCATGATCTCTCTGCCGGACGCACTCGAAAAGGTCTGGTATACCCGCCAGTATTACGGTACATTGTCGCATAATTCCAAGGCGGTCTATCAGAAATATCTGGGCTGGTACGATGCGAACCCCGTCGATCTGGACCCGCTCCCTCCCAGCGAAACAGCGAAAAAGTTGGTGGAGTATCTTGGCAGCACCAATGCCGTTCTGCTCAGGGCGAAAAAGGACTACAACAAGGGCGAATATCAGTGGGTCGCCCAGATCACGAAGGAGCTGGTGTTTGCCGACCCCACCAACCAGAAGGCGCGCAATCTTTGCGCAGACGCGCTCGAACAGCTGGGCTATCAGGCGGAGTCCGGCGCCTGGCGCAATGTCTACCTGATGGGTGCAGCCGAATTGCGGAGTGGCAATCTGTCCGGCCGCGCCCGCACAGCGAACGGCCTCACCAACAGTATGCGGGCGATGACGGTTTCCATGCTGCTGGATTATATCGCGATCCTGTCGGATGGCAATGCTGCACAGAACGATGACCTTACTTTGAATCTGAACGTGACAGATGAGAACGAACAGTTCTACGTCACCCGTAAAAACGGCGTACTGCTGGCTTATCCGGGCGAAAACCGTACAGATGCGCAGGCGTCTGTCACCTGCAAGCGGCTCCAGCTGTTTGCCCTGATGACCGGTCAGCAGGCAGGACAAGTTCAGATCACAGGCGATGCCACCGTCCTGAAACGCCTGCTGGCGTACGCCTCGAAGTTTGAAAAGACCTTCAATATTATTGAACCGTAATAATGTCTTGGTCTCCGTCCAGCGGATGCAGTTCACGGGTTTTGGGTGTTCCCAACAAGCCTTTTGCAGCGCAAAATAGTGTCTGTATCATCACAGTCGTCAGCTTCAAAGAGGTCTTTGAAGCTGGCGGCTATTTTTTTTTGCATCCCGAAAAAACCGCTTATCATGAAACGCTATCAGATCAGCATCTCGTTCAACTTCGGCCTCATCCCATATACATCGAGGGGAGTGATACGTCCGCCTGCAAAATCAGGCATTTGGATGATTTTCAGTGCGACCTCCAAGAAAGCAAAAAGAAAAGCACCATACTTCATGCGAAGTACAGTGCTTTTTTTGGTGGAGAATACCGGGATCGAACCGGTGACCTCTTGCATGCCATGCAAGCGCTCTCCCAGCTGAGCTAATCCCCCATAGCTGGCGTGTCATTCCTGACGACGTGTGTTATTATACCAGCCAAAAGGAGAGTTGTCAACAGCTTTTTTCAAATTCGTGCAAAAAAGTCCCGCCGGGTGCATTTCTGCCTCCGGCGGGACTTGCGTCCAAGAGAACTCAGGCTTTGGTGTACTGACGGTCGAAGATCTGGGGTGCTGCCTTGATGAGCAGCACAGCGCCCACCACAGTGATGAGCGTCTCCGGCAGCATGTAGCTGGCGTTGTACACGAGGCTGTAGGTCCAGGCGCTCAGACCCTCATTCAGGTTGCCCCAGACGAGGACGCCGGACAGGAAGCTGCACATGAAGCGCAGGAAACCTGCGATGGCGGTACCGACGGCCACGCCGACCATCCGGTTCTTGAAGGGGCGGGCGAAAAACTCTGCGGTACCCAGAGCCATAAAGGCCACCAGATAGTCCAGCAGGATCTCGCCGAGGAAGTAGATAAAGGTGGGCGTCGGGGGAGCCCAGAAGCCCAGCAGCATCTGCAGGCAGCCGTTCACCAGACCGGTGAACAGACCCCACTTGACGCCGTGGCGGAAGGAGACGAGCACGAAGGGCAGCATACTCAGCAGAGTGACGCTGCCGCCGTTGGGCATGGTGAAGATCTTGATGTTGGCCAGCACGGTGCCGATAGCCACCATCAACGCGCACTCCACCAGCACCCGGGTCTTGGAGTAGGATTTCGACATGAGGATTCCTCTTCTCATAATAATAGTACACAAAAACAAAAATGCGCCTGCTTTTGCTGGCAGGCGCACGGGCTGTTTGTGAAAATCGGGACCTTTCCGCAAACTACCTACGCCGGCATTACCCGGATCAGGTTCAAGGGTCTCTGCTTCCAGCAGATCTCAGCCTCACGGCGCCCCTGTTTTCATGTCCGCTTTCAGTATAGCCGCTCTCCGCCAAAAGTCAAGTCCCCGGCGGCATATCGCCCCGCCGGGTCACATATTCTGGAACAAGCACACTTTGGCGGGAGGGAGCAGTCATGAAAGGTGATCCGGAACAGCGGGCGCTGCTGCTGGGAGAGTACATCGTGGAGCATGGGGCCACCGTGCGGGCGGCGGCGCGGGCCTTCGGCTGCAGCAAGTCCACCGTACACAAAGACGTGTCGGTGCGGCTGCGGACGGTAGGCCCGGAGCTGTTCCGGCAGGTGCAGATGGTGCTGGCCCGGAACAAGGCCGAGCGCCATCTGCGGGGCGGCGCGGCCACCCGGGAAAAATACCACAAGCCTCGTTAGCGGAAAGCGGCGGTGTCCAGACACCGCCGCTTTGTCATGTCATTTGGTGGAACTGCTCCAGCGCCGCCTTTTCCAGCCGGCTCACCTGTGCCTGGCTGATGCCGATCTCCCGGGCCACCTCCATCTGGGTCTTGCCTTTGAGGTAGCGCAGTTCCATGATGCGCTTTTCGCGCGGGGTGAGGCCCGCCACGGTCTGGCGGAACTGCAGGCCGCTGATCCAGCTGTCCTCGCCGTCGGGGTCGCGCACCTGGTCGATGACGTACACCGCATCGCCGCCGTCGGCGTAGACCGGTTCCTCAAGACTCAGCGGCTCCACCACCGATTCCAGCGCCGCCGACACCTCGCGGCGGGACAGACCGGTCTTCTGGGCGATCTCGTCCACGGTGGGTTCACGGCCCAGCTGCTTTTCCAGTTCCTCGCGGGACTGCATGGCCCGGTAGGCCGTGTCCCGGAGGCTGCGGCTCACCCGCAGGGCGTTGTTGTCCCGCAGGAACCGCCGTATCTCGCCGATGATCATCGGCACACCGTAGGTGGAGAACCGCACCTGCTGGGCCGGGTCGAAGTTGTCGATGGCCTTGATGAGCCCGATGCACCCCACCTGAAACAGGTCGTCCATGTTCTCGCCCCGCTGCGAAAAGCGCTGCACCACGCTGAGCACCAGCCGCAGATTGCCCTCTATCATGCTCTGGCGGGCCTCTTTGTCCCCGGCCCGCGCCCGGGTGAGCAGGTCGCGCTTCTCCTGCTCGGACAGTATCGGCAGTTCGGCGGTGTTCACGCCGCACAGCTCAACCTTGTTGTACATCCCCTACCCTCCGGTTTCGTTTCAGTTTCACCGGAAGTATGGCCGCAGGGGCAGGATAACATTCATTCCAAATTTAGGGGGCTACTCCCCCAGCTGTTCCCTCAGCTGCCGTATGATCCTCTTCTCCAGCCTCGAAATATAGCTCTGGCTGATGCCGATGGCGTCTGCCACCTCCTTCTGGGTCCGCTCCACGCCGTCCAGCAGGCCGAAGCGCAGCTCCATGATCTGCCGCTCCCGGGGCGAGAGCTGCTCCACCGACCGGCGGAGGCTGGCCCGCTCGGCGTCCTGCTCGAGACGCTGGCCCACCTGATTCTCCTCGCTGCTCAGCACGTCCGACAGCAGCAGCTCGTTGCCGTCGCCGTCGATGTTCAGCGGCTCGTCGATGCTGGCCTCCTGCCGCCGGTTGGAGCTTTTGCGCAGATACATCAGGATCTCGTTGCCGATGCAGCGGCTGGCGTAAGTCGCCAGCTTGATGCTCCGCTCGGGCGTAAAGGTGTTCACAGCCTTGATGAGCCCGATGGTGCCGATGGACACCATGTCCTCCGAGGGGACGCCGCTGCCCTCGTATTTTTTTGCCAGGTACACCACCAGCCGCAGATTGTGGGTGATGAGCTCATCCCGGGCGGCGAGGTCGCCGTCGGCCATCCGGGCCAGAAGGGCTTTCTCCTCCTCCGGGGTCAGGGGCGGCGGCAGACCCGGCCCGCCGTTCAGATAATGTACGCCGCCCGTCCAGCTTAGTCTGGCCCAGAGGCGCTGCAAAAGATTTACAAATCGTTGAAACACAGGTACATTCCTCCCACTGTATTGTCATTTACCCAGCAGCGCCGCCGTTTCCGCGCTGACGAGAGCCGTCCATCCGCCCGGCGGAGGCGGCATATCGCAAAACGCCGCGTATATTCCGTCCTGTTTTCTACCGTTTGACGCAAGCGCGGCAGGCAGGGCGGGCAGCAGACAGTGTCCCGCGACGGTCTGACAGGGTACGAACCGCACGCCCCACTCCGGGCGAGGCTCTGCGCCGACGCCCGCGAGGCAGGCGTCCAGATACGCCCTCACCCCGGCGGGCAGAGGCACGGCATCCAGCCGCACCAGCACCACCGCCCGGCCCGAAAGCGGCTCCTGCACATGGAAGCCGGTGTCGCAGAAGACGTTCAGCGGGACGACCCGCCCGGCCACCGACAGCTCCGCCCCAAAGCAGGCCGGGCCGCTGCGGCCCAGAACGTGCAGCACCCCCTCCACCACGCCGCAGACCCCCGCCGTGGACGCCAGCAGCAGCCCCGGTGACACCGGCAGATAGAAGCTGAGGTTATTGCAGGCCGCACCGGGCAGGAAAAGCGCCCCCGTGAGGGTCAGATTGAGCAGGACGAACCACGCCGTGAGCCGGGCAGTGTTCCGCGCCCCCTGCCAGCCGTAGGCAGCAGCTACGCAGAGGGCGGCGGACATACCTTTATAAGTAAAGGCCAGCGGCCAGGGGGCGGTGGGGGCCAGCAGGGCCAGCGACGACACTGCCGCCGCCCCCGCACCGCCCACCAGCCGCAGCGGCGAACAGCACGCCCCGCACAGCAGCCCTGCCGCCAGCAGGAACACCGCCCCCACCACGAAATTCACCAGAAGCAGCACATCGAGATAGATGACCGTCCGCACAAGCCCCACCCCCTCTTTTTAGGGTAGCAGAACGGGAGGGGGAAAAGGGTCGGGACGGGGAGAGTTATTTTTCAAAATCAGCAAGTATATGGATTCCCGGTCAGGCCGTCCTTCGTCCAACCTCTCAGTCGGGCTTGCGCCCGCCAGCTCCCCTAGTAGGGGAGCCTCTGGC
>OGKO01002126.1_pt1 | contig 9916 bp, 1 predicted proteins | sample 1572451 | NCBI WGS metagenome assembly OGKO01 (sample SAMEA2582089, study PRJEB24529) | metagenome | biome: Human gut stool | place: China | collected 2011 | reverse complement strand
TCAAAGACGCACTCGTTGAGGCTGACTGACTTTGTGAAACGCTGGTCTTCAAGGACTCACTCAAGGAACTTGAAACACTCGCTGATTTCACGGTACTCAAAGATGAACTCGTTGAAGCAGATTCACTTTGTGATACGCTGGTCTTCAAGGACTCACTCAAGGAACTTGAAACGCTCGCCGATTTCACGGTACTCAAAGATGCACTCGTTGAAGCGGATTGACTTCGAGATTGGCTTGTCTTCAAAGATTCACTCAAAGAACTTGAGACACTTTTTGAGGCTACCGTGCTCAATGAAAGTCTGGTCGATGCCGACTGCTTAACGGACTCACTTCGACTTTGAGAAATTGATTCCTGCTTAGACTGACTGACACTTTGCGACACTGACTGGCTGTGATCACTATCCGACAATTTCACCGTCACAACATTCGTTGTACTGTCTTTATAAGTAATCGTTACCGTACCATCACTATTAACCGTATAAGATTTAATACGGTTGGCAGCCTCTGGATTCAAGGCCGACACAGCCGCAATAATCTTGCTTTTATCTGCATCTGTTAAGGCAGTCAGGCTGGTCACCTGAATAGTGCTTGTCGGTGCCACACCCGGCGTACGATCTGCTAAGCGTCCCTGAGTAATACGAATCTCACCCAAGCCATTTGGACGGTTCATATTTGATGCATTGTCAATAGCAGCAACATTACGTTGCCATGTGTTTCGGAAAGAATGATAAAGGTCATCCTTCAAATGAATGGTCGCTGTGATGGTTGCAGGATTGTCACTCGTTGCTGTGATATCTCCCGTAATCGGTGCAATATTACCTGTTCCATACTGGCTACTACCAAAGAAATTTCCGTTCAAGGCATTGTCATTCAAGTCGGCTCTTGCAACGACTTTCATTTCTTTAAGCTTGCCACTGTCATCTGTAGCCGTGAAAGTCAAAACAGCATCATCGCCAGCATAGATGGTATAGTTTTTCCCGCCACCTTCAAGAGGCGTAGACTCAGGTTCCACACCATTGACAGTCAACTTGGCCGTCACTTCAGGACGAGTTCCGTCCGTTACAGCCACGGAATTGCTGGCATCTGAGTATACCGCATAATCATCATACATGATGCGAGCTTTGGCTGTTACACCACCTGTTTGTAACTTAACTGTCGGCGTCACAATCGCTTGACCCGAAGCATCTGCCACTGCTGTTCCCACTTCGTCGTCATTATTGTATAGAACGACTGTAGAACCTGGCTCAGCTCCTGTCACCGTTACAGGTGTCTGCGTGTAAGCCTTGTCCAATAATCTCGTTTCAACCGTTGGTGCTGCAAGTCGCTTCACTGGAGCCGTCACATCATTTGTGGTGTTATCTTTATAAGTAATAGTCACCACACCAGATGATGAAACCGAATAAGATTTAAAATCCTTTGAAGTGGCAATATTTGGGTTAGCAGTCTTAAAGGCCTCCCAAACCTTATCTTTTTCGGCTTGAGCGAGATTACTTGTGTCATTAACAAAAGTACTCGTTGTCACAGCCGTAATCGGGTTTCGAATGCCATCATTTTGTGGCAAAACCTGAATACGAAGCGTACGTGTCACTGACTGCCTAGCCGTATTAGTCACTACAAAAGAAACATTATAAATTTTCCCAGGCGTTACGACCTCTGTCTGCCCAACAGTCCCCACAATATTAAAGGCGACTGCACTATTTTTCAATGCAGAGGTCTGAGGTACGTTGATCCCATTCACACGATCACTACCAGAAGCGTAGCCAATGCTTTTAATACTATTTCGTGTAGGAATGGTTTCAACAACATTATAAGCCTGATTGATGTAGTCAGAGTTATAAACAGAAATCAAGGCATTGTTAGCCAGACCTAAATTATACTGGGGTGCACGGAGGTTGCTATTAGCATCAATGCGAGATCCATTACGAGGATCACGCTGACCAGATGTCGCACGAAGCACCGCATTGGCAAGACTATTTCTAGCCTGACGAGCCTGAGTTATCGTAGGAGACACATCGCTATCACGATCAGCCAGACTGACACGAATGGCATCCAAGGCTTTATCTCCCTTGAGAATAGCAGCATCCGTATTTGGCAAATCAACAGCTTGAGCTTTATAAGTATAAATGTCTAAGGCTAAATCTTTGAGACGCTTTTCTTGTTCTAAACGCTCAGCATCAGCCACAACCGAGGCAGCTAGTAGCCCAGTCGCCGTATCAGACAATTTGAGATTCGTTTGCACTTCAGATGTCAAGGAGGCGTTTAACAAGGTTGACTCTGAGCTGACAAGGGATAGCCCTACTTTAGTGTCGCTACTACTATCACTCTTGCTAACTGACTGAACAGATGCACTTGCGCTTTGCTCTGAAGTTTTTCCAAGTGTACTCTCAGACTGACTGTGAGCAGAAGAATCCGTCTGACTTACTGATTCCGACTTAGAAGCTAATGAAGCTGACAAGGAAGCAGAAAGCGAGGCACTCAATGACAAGGATGTCGATTTAGAAGCTAATTCAGATGCAGACACCGATTGGCTGAGTGATAAAGACTCACTCAAAGAAGCCTCCGAAGTCTGACTTGATACAGTTTCAGATGACGCTTGACTATTTACTTGACTCTCTTGAACACTGGACACAGACTCCATATTTCCAAGAACAACGGAATCAGATGCAGCCAAGAGATCAGTCTTAGCTCCTGCTTCACTTTCCAAAATCGGCTGATCAGTCATTTCATCCGCATGAGCCACATGAGTCACAACTGAACCACCAAGCAAGGCCCCAGTTGCAAGCACTCCCTTAAGCACTGTCTGACCTGAAAAAGCAGGTGCTTCCACCTCTACCTGCTGGGCAGCAACAGACGGTGTATCCACACCCCCTCTAAGCACCTTGAAAAGACCAAAATTCGACGTCGCCGCACGAAGCCAGTGCTTCCCTGACTTAACCAATTTAAAGCGTGTCACACGATCGGTTTCACGATATTGACCTTCATTCCTTCTAAAAAACATATATACTCCATTTATTTTTGATTAAAACACTCCTTTAAATTTTATCATAAAATTAAGCAAAAAATCTCATTTCGAGATTGCTTTCTAGCGATTAATCACTTCTTTCATCCCCCTAAAAATACGATAATAATGGTAACCCTAAGACTTATTAAAACCATTTGTATTTTTAGAATATCAAACTAAAAAAATCCCCTACCAATTAGGAAATCACTCTAATCGATAGGGGATATTTGATTGTCTAGCTAGAAGCTAATGATTAAACTTACTAAGGCTTAGAAGTCTTCACTTTCTTCTTCATCTTTCTTACGTTTAGCAAGAAATCCAAGACCAGTTGCAGTTGCCAAAGCACCCAAGGCCATACCTAATGATGAGTTTTCCTCACCAGTCTTAGGAAGCGCTTGGCTACCACGTTTGTGCTTAGGATCCTTCACTTCAGAAGTTGATTCTGAGGCAGAGACTGAAGCACTTGTTGATGCTGAGGCTGAAAGACTTGCTGATGTACTCAATGAAGTTGAGATACTTGTTGAAGTGCTTGTGCTTTCAGAGGCACTTAAGAATGCCGATGTAGAGGCTGACTCTGATGCAGAGACTGAAGCGGATGTGCTTGCTGAGGCTGACGCAGATGCTGACTCAGAGGCACTTGCTGATTCTGACGCAGAGACTGAAGCGGATGTGCTTGCTGACTCTGACGCTGACAATGACTCAGATACACTTGTTGAAGCACTTGTGCTTTCAGAGGCACTCAAGAATGCTGATGTAGAAGCCGACTCTGATACTGAAACGCTTGATGAAGCAGATTCTGAATGATTTACAATGTTTGAAAGTGATTCAGAGATTGAAGTTGAAACAGAGATAGATTCTGACGCTGACACTGAAGCGGATGTGCTTGCTGAGGCTGACGCAGATGCCGAAGCGGATGCGCTTGCTGATGCTGACTCAGATACAGAAACTGATGTGCTTACTGACGCTGACTCAGAGGCAGAGACTGATGTGCTTACTGACGCTGACTCAGAGGCAGAGACTGATGCAGATGTGCTTGCTGAGACTGACACAGAGGCTGAGGCTGAGGCACTTGCTGATTCTGACGCAGAGGCTGACTCTGATGCGCTTGCTGATTCTGATGCAGAGACTGAAGCGGATGTGCTTGCTGATGCTGATGCAGATGCTGAAGCGGACTCAGATGCGCTTGATGATTCTGATGCAGAGACTGAAGCGGATGCGCTTGCTGATGCTGACGCAGAGGCTGACTCTGACGCACTTGCTGATTCTGATGCAGATGCTGAATCAGATGCACTTGCTGATGCTGACTCTGATGCCGAAGCGGATGCGCTTGCTGACGCTGACTCAGAGGCAGAGACTGATGCAGATGTGCTTGCTGAGACTGACGCAGAGGCTGAGGCTGAGGCACTTGCTGATGCTGACTCAGATGCGCTTGATGATGCTGATGCAGATGCTGAAGCCGATGTGCTTGCTGATTCTGACGCAGATGTTGAAGCTGAGGCACTTGCTGATTCTGAAGCAGAGACTGAAGCGGATGTACTTGCTGATTCTGACGCAGAAACTGAAGCGGATGTGCTTGCTGACTCTGATGCAGAGACTGAAGCCGATGTACTTGCTGAAGCTGACTCAGAGGCGCTTGCTGATTCTGATGCAGATGCTGAAGCTGACTCAGATTCTGATGCTGAGGCACTTGCTGACTCTGAGGCAGAGACTGAAGCGGATGCACTTACTGACTCTGAGGCAGATGCTGAAGCTGAGGCGCTTGCTGATTCTGACGCAGAGGCTGAAGCAGACTCAGATGCAGATACCGAAGCGGATGCACTCGCTGATTCTGACGCAGAGACTGAAGCGGATGTGCTTGCTGATTCTGACGCAGAGGCTGAAGCTGAGGAACTTGCTGATTCTGAAGCAGAGACTGAAGCGGATGTACTTGCTGACGCTGACTCAGATACAGAAACTGATGTGCTTACTGACGCTGACTCAGAAACTGAGTTTGAAACAGACTGTGATTCTGAGACAGAGGCACTTGTTGATGCAGACTCTGAATTTGAAACTGATTGTGATTCACTGATTGAAGCACTTACAGATGTACTTTCAGAATTAGATACTGATTGTGAGCCTGAAACAGATGCACTCAATGACGCCGATTCACTCAATGATGCTGAGTTAGATGTTGAAATTGATTCACTAGCTGAAATGAAGCTTGAAGCCGAGTTCGAAATAGACTCAACAGTTGAAATGATTGCAGAAATTGAAGCACTGAAGGCTTGAGACTGGCTTTCAAATACAGAAGCACTCAATGAGCTTGATGTACTCAATGATTCTGATTCAGAAGCCGAAACTGACGCACTTGTACTTCGAGATTCACTCAATGATGCTGACTCACTAGCTGAAATTGAAGCACTTACTGACGCTGATTCTGAAGTTGAAGCAGATTGTGATTCTGAGATTGATTCACTTACTGACGCTGACTCGGAATTTGAGACAGACTGTGATTCTGAAACTGATGCACTTTCTGAAGCTGATTCTGAGTTTGACACTGATTGTGATTCTGAAACTGATTCACTTACTGATGCTGACTCTGAATTAGACACTGATTGTGATTCTGAAACTGATGCACTCTCTGACACTGATTCTGAGTTTGATACAGACTGTGATTCAGAAACTGATGCACTTTCTGACGCTGATTCTGAGTTTGATACAGACTGTGATTCAGAAACTGACGCACTCTCTGAGGCTGATTCTGAGTTAGACACTGATTGTGATTCACTTACTGACGCACTTTCTGAGGCTGACTCTGAGTTTGAAACAGACTGTGATTCAGAAACTGATGCACTCTCTGAGGCTGATTCGGAGTTTGATACAGACTGTGATTCTGAGACAGACGCACTTGTTGATGCTGACTCTGAGTTAGACACTGATTGTGATTCTGAGACAGACGCACTTGTTGATGCTGACTCGGAATTAGACACTGATTGTGATTCGCTTACTGATGCACTCTCTGAGGCTGACTCGGAATTAGAAACAGACTGTGATTCTGAAATTGATTCACTTTCTGAAGTAGAAACTGAGTTTGACTCGGATTGTGATGTCGATGTTGATTCACTCTCTGAGGTAGAAACTGAATTTGACTCGGATTGTGATGTTGATGTTGACGCACTTTCTGAAGTAGAAACTGAGTTTGACTCGGATTGCGATGCTGACGTTGATTCACTTTCTGAAGCTGAAACTGAGTTTGATTCGGATTGTGACGCTGACGTTGATTCACTCTCTGAGGTAGAAACTGAATTCGATTCGGATTGTGACGCTGACGTTGATTCACTCTCTGAAGTTGAAACTGAGTTTGACTCGGATTGTGATGTGCTTACTGATGCACTTTCTGAAGTAGAAACTGAGTTTGACTCAGATTGTGATGTCGATGTTGATTCACTCTCTGAAGCTGACTCTGAATTAGACACTGACTGTGATTCTGAAACAGATGCACTCTCTGAAGCTGAAACTGAGTTTGATTCGGATTGTGATGTCGATGTTGATGCACTTTCTGAGGCTGACTCTGAGTTCGAGACTGACTGCGATTCAGATACTGACTCACTCTCTGAAGCTGACGCGTAATTTGAGATTGATTGAGAGATCGATGTTGAGGCACTTTCAGATGCTGATGTTGAGTTCGATTCAGACTGTGATGTTGATGTCGACGCACTTTCTGAAGCTGATACTGAATTTGACTCCAACTGTGATGTTGATGTTGACGCACTTACTGAGGCTGAAGTTGAGTTCGACTCAGACTGAGATGTTGAAGTTGATGCACTTTCTGAAGCTGAGACTGAATTTGACTCTAACTGTGATGCGCTCACTGATGCACTTGTTGAGGCACTTTCAAAAAGACTTTCTGAAACACTCTCTGAAAGGGATGCTGATGCTTCCTCTGATTGAGAAAGAGAAGATGAGACAACCTCTGACTCAGATGCTGAAACTGACGCAGATTCTACCTTACTTGTTGATACAGATTGAGACTCTACTGTTGAAGTACTTTCTACGATGCTTTGAGATGTACTTAAAGATGCACTCGTTGTATCTGCTTCAGACTCTGACTCGATAACCTGACTACCATTAAAGAAATTAACGCTAATATTATCAGTCTTACCTGCAAAAGGTGAGAATGTGAAGGATGTGTCATCACCAGTGATTTTAGCAGTCCAAGTCGATGTTAAGCCATAACCATTCTTGGCCTGAAAACCATTCATTTGGAAATTTTGTCCCCAAGTGTAACCGCCACCATCCGTTGTTACTGGTGTTGGATTAGGTGAAGGTGTAGTTCTTTGAGTACCGTCTGAATTAGTAATATAAGTTGTTACAGTTGTTGGAGGAGTAAGTCCCTTACCTAAAGTAAACATCGTTTGTGTTGATGTCCCTGAATTATAGATAGAATATCCAGGACTCATCTTCGAAATATTCCCAAGGGTTGATGTTGCAGGATTAACATATGTGACAGTGTAGACAAAATTCAGATTTGTCCCGTCATTTGTCACTTTCAATGTATAGTAAATTGGAACATTATAGTTTGAGTCTGTTCCAGTTCCTGTATACACCTTAGTTTCACCAGTCGCTAGGTTAAGGTTTGAAGTGATAGCTGGAGTGCCATTCACTGTAGAGTTGCCATTGAAACCTGCATTTGTCAGCTTGGTCATCATGTTATCGACGGCATTACCAAGACGCTCACGCTGTTCTGCGTAAGCTGCGTTTGTTGCTGATGCCGCGATCAATGTTGTTGACTTAGTGACTTCTTCTTGAACTGTTGTAATAGCCGTTTGGATTTCAGCCCTAGCCGCTGTGTCTGTTAATTTTGCTTGGTAGTTTTTAGCGATATTAACGAGCAATTCTGCTTCTGAAACGTTTTGATCCAAGATAGTTTTTTCATCCTCTTGGCTTGCAGTTTCTGAAGCAACTGAGCTTGTTGAAGTTGCTGAATCAGAAGCTGATTCTGAGTTTGAACCACTTGTACTTTCAGTTTGTGATTGGCTATCAGAAGTTGAATTCTCTTTGCTGAGTGATGCAGATTCAGAGATAGCTTGTGACAATTCAGCAGAAATTGATTGAGACACAGATTGTGATACTGAAACTGATGCTTCTGTGCTTGCTTGAGCATCAACTGAAGAGCTTGTAGACTCTTGGCTTGTTGATGCTACTGCTGAAGTTTCAGAAGCTGGTGCTGCACTCAATACCACTGACTCAGAGTTGACCGCCACATCTTGATTAGCAGTTACTTGGCTTTCCAAAGCTGGTGTTGTCGTTTCTTCCGCTTGAGCAGTGTAAGTCGCTACTGCTCCTCCAGCCACTGCACCTGCCGCCGCAATCCCTTTAAGTAGAGCTTGTCCTGAGAGAAGCGGTGTTTTCTCTTCAACACTTTGTGCTGAAACCGATGGTGCGTCTGCCCCACCTTTAACAACCTTGAAAAGTCCAAAGTTAGATGTCGCAGCACGAAGCCATTGCTTACCTGATTTAATCAATTTAAAACGAGTCACGCGATCAGTTTCGCGATATTCCCCTTCGTTCCTTCTAAAAAACATATCTACTCCATTCTTGTTTTATGAATTAAAACTCACCGATAAATTTTATCATAAAATTCTTGTAAGCTCTAATATAAACTCTTATTTCCCTCAAAAAAGATTGCAAACGCTTTATGCTGTATAAATACTGAAAATGCTTTTTTCATAGCATTTTCACCCACCTTACATTTTGCAAAACAAAACTTAAAGTTGTCTTAAAATTCAAAGTCTACTTCTTCCACATCTAAGATTTTAGCTTACTAAACTAAGCCTTTACTCTCTAATACTAAGCCTAAATGAGACTTAGACTAACATTTAAGACACCCTCTCTCATTTTCAAACACGACAAAAAGACACATCCCATATCGGAATGTGTCTTTTTTAGAACGAAGCTAATCGGCTTATTCTTACTTAAGAGTAGTTAGTTTTTATTAGGACTAGTCACTCATAAGTTTTAGGGGTAAGTCGAAGGAATATTATTCCTCAGTTTTTTTGCGTTTTGCCGCAAGAGCCAATCCAGATGCAGTTGCAAGCAATCCAAGAGCTGCTGTAGCTGCTACGTTAGACTCTTCACCAGTGTTTGGCAATTGTGCCATTTCTTGTGCAGGTTTAACTGGAGTAGCTTTAGCTGGAGCTTTAGGAGCTGGATCAACTGGTTTACCTGGAGTTGGTTGTTCAGGTTTACCTGGAGTTGGTGTTACTGGTTTTTCTGGAGTTGTATCGACAAGTTTGTAAACGTAAGTTACGTTCTTATCACCTTCGATAACTTTACCAGTTACTGGGTCAGTTGTTGTCAAGTGACCATCACCATCTACAGAACCTACTGGGTAGTTACCTTGTGGTACCAATTCGTAAACTTTACCATCAGCAGTAACAATTGTCTTAGGACGGTTATCAATTACTGTATCGTAATCTTTACCTACTGGTTGACCAAATTCATCTGTTACAGATTGTTTGATAGTGTTACCATTTTCATCTACATAGTGAACGTAAACATTACCCTTAGGTTGTGCTGGTTGTTCTTTAAGTTTGTAGATGTAAGTAACATCTTTACGTCCTTCGATAACTTTACCTGTTGTAGCGTCTGATGACTCAAGGTGACCTTGTCCATCAACTTTACCTACAGTGTAGTTACCTGCTGGTACCAATTCGTAAACTTTACCATCAGTTGTTGTGATAGTCTTAGGACGATTGTCTACTACTGTATCGTAGTCTTTATCGACTGGTTGATCTTTTTCATCAACAACTGAAGTCTTGATTGTGTTACCTTCAGTATCTTTATAGTGAACGTAAACGTCACCCTTCACTTCTTTGTAGACGTAAGTGATGATTGAACGTGGTTTATCAACTTTACCTTTAATTGGATCAGATG
>OGKO01002121.1_pt1 | contig 9933 bp, 2 predicted proteins | sample 1572451 | NCBI WGS metagenome assembly OGKO01 (sample SAMEA2582089, study PRJEB24529) | metagenome | biome: Human gut stool | place: China | collected 2011 | reverse complement strand
CGCGAGCGGCTTCTCGGGTTTTCGGCCGACGACGGACCTTCCGGGTAGCGCTTCGGCCGGAGCTGGGGTTTCGAGCGCGAGGCGGGTAAAAGGCCCTCTTTGCGGGCCAGGCGCAGCTGGTCTCTCAACGAAATCGACATCGAGCACCTCCTTTATCGGCTTCCGGCGACGGAGAACCTTCTTTGAGGTTACCCCTCTTGGAAAGTGGGCCCCCGGCCTGCCGGTCGCCTACATAAACCGTCCGAGAACCCGTCAATTCGCAGTTTTTCGCCGTTACGACCGCGTCAAGGCACCGTCGAGCGACCGCCCTACCCGCCGCTTAATCGTCAATTTGCTCGTCGAACGTTCGATCGTCTTCCTCCTCGTCGTCGTACGGATCTTCTTCGTCGAAGTCTTCCTGATCGGTCATCACGAATCTCCACGCTGTTTTCGTCGGTTTCGTCGGCTCAGTCCCTTCGGGGTGTCCCATTCAGGGATCCCTCACCGACAAAATTCAGCCTACCACGGTCGCCTGTAGGGCCTCGGGGCCCCACTGCGGGTCGTGCGTCGGGCACTCCGCCCTACCCTTTTGCGGCGAGCCTCGGTGCGTTCTCCGGACATCCGGAATATCAAATCCCCTCCCGTTCGGGAGTGAAAATGCAATCGGACGGAGCCGTATCCGCCCGATTGTCGTATTACGCCTTACTTCGTCTTCGGCAGGAACCGGCTCGGTTTCCCCGAAGCGCTGAAGAAGAGCCGCCGGCTCGCGCGCGACGCCGACACGTAGAAGAGCGCCTTTTCGAGTCGCTCGTGGTGACGGCGGGCGGGCGCGTCCGCACCCTTCGGAGCGGGCTGCGGGAAGACGCCTTCGTTCATGCCCGCGACGAAGACCGCCTTGAATTCGAGGCCTTTGACGCGGTGCATCGTCGCGATGTGAAGACCAGGAAGTTCGGGGTCGTCGGCCGCGTTGCGACTGACTTTGCGTACGTCGAGACCGCGCTCCGTGAGCGCTTGCTCGTAGCGTTCGATGTCGGCGCGGGTGCGAAGGACAACACACATTTCCGAGAATTCGACGGGAGCCGAAGCGTTGCGGGCGAGCGCCTTCGCTTGTTCGACAATCCAATCGCATTCGGCCGCAAAGGAGTCGGCCGCAAAGACTTCCGGCGCCGCCCCGTGTCGAAGCGACGCGTAGCCCGTCTTCTCGGCCTTGCCGCCCTCCATGTCGTCGACCGCTCCGCGCGCGTAGACCGATTCGGCCGTCTTGCGGATTTCGTCCGTCGTACGGTAGTTGACGCGCAGTTTCTTCGAGCGCCCGCGAATCTGAATGCCGCAGCTCGAAAACGCGACGGGCTTCACGTAGATACGCTGGTGCGGGTCGCCCACCAAGAAAAGGTCCCCTTCGATCGGCGTTTCGAGCTTCGAGACGTCGAGCGCCAACGCGCGCAGGAGCTTCAGCATCCCGGGCGTAAAGTCCTGAATTTCGTCGGCGATGACGGCGCGGTAAAGCCCCATGGGGTGCGTCTCGCGCACGATCCGTTCGGCAAAGGCGCAGGCGTCTTCGACGGTCATCAGATCGCGCAACTGCAGCTGCGTGCGCATTTCTTCGAAAACCGGCCAGATGTCGCGACGCTCCGCCCGCGACAACGCCTGTCCGCGTCCGGTGCGCGGCGCCCGGAAGTAGTCGCGCGAATTCGTGCAGTGGTTCGGGAGCACCACCTCCTCCCATTCGCTCCGGTAAAAGCTTTCGGGCAAATCGATCGAGGCGGGACGCCGCTCCAGTGCCGCTTCCCAGCAGAGTTCGTAAGGGGACCCCGCTTCGCCCGGGTAGGCTACCTGAAGGCCCGCTCCGTTTTGACGCACGAAGGTTGCGAGCCATGCGTCGATATTGACGACCTGAATGCGGTTTGCTTCGATTTTCGAGCAGAGGGTCTTCACCTGGAAAGCCAAATCGAGCGCGAGATTTTTCGTGAAGGTCGTAAAGAGCACCTTGTCCTTCGGCTTCCAGTCGGGCAAACGCACGAGGTGACGCGCGCGGTGAAGCGCCACGACGGTTTTACCCGTCCCCGCGCCGCCCGTCACGCGCACGGCGCCGTACCAGGCCTTTTCCACGATGTCGCGCTGCGTGGGATGCAAGAAGACGCGCCACTCGTCGAGGGGTCGATCGAGAATGTCGCTCAGCTCCTCGTCGCTCGTGACGACGTGGAAGTGCGAGGGGTCGAGCCCGGCGGCGCTTTCCCCTTCCGCCGCGCGACGCGCGCGTCGCGCCGCCTCCCCGTAGGCTTCGAGGACGCTCTCTTTCGGTTCCCCCTGAAGGAGCCACGTGAGCGCCTCGTAGACGGGCTGCGGAAAGTGCGTCTGGCACGCTTCGAAATCGGAGAGTCGGGAAAACGACCGCAACTCGGCAACGAGCTCGTCGGGAAGTCCCAATTCGGCAAGGTCCGCATCGGTGAGCGCCGCAAAGAGCGCGCACGAGCCCGAAGGATCGGCCGGGGCGGATCTCTGCGCACCCTCGCCCGCTTCGACCGAAGCCGTCTCCTGCGGACGATCCGCGGCACTCGCGGCTTCGGTTTCGGCCTCGGTATCGACGGGCACGCGCGGCACCTTTTCGTCGGGCGCGGGCCGCAACTCGGCGGCGGGAGCCGGCTCGTTCACGTGGTACACCTGAAGTTCCCCGGTATGGGGATTGACTTCGCAACGGTGATAGTCCGCCCAGGTGGCGGCCGACGCTTCCGTCCCGGTCCAAAGGAGCACCATGAGGTCGTTGACGGCCTTCAAAACGACGTTGAGATCCTCGTCGAGCACGATGCGCTCGTAAAGCGAAGCACCCGCGAGCGGCAGTCGCGGGTAGTCGACGCCGCGGCGAAGCCGCATCACGAATTGCGAGAAGACCTGCTTGGGCTTGCCCGTAAGGCGGGCGCTCGCGCTCAGCACGTCGCGGCTCAGAACGAGCTTGCGTTCGGTCTGCGGCGCGGTCTCGGGCTGAGGGCTGCGAGAGCGCTTCGTCGTTTTGCGCTTTTTCGTCGCTTTCGACACATCCGGCGCTTCCGTTACGTTGGCCGGGTCCGCCGCAGCCGCCGCATTCTGCTCGTTCGTTCGGTTCGTTTCGCTCATCGTCTGTTCGTCCTTCGATGCTTTCTTCAATTCGTTCTTCGTTTCGTGATGACCTTAGTCCGGCGTTTTTCTTCTTTTATTCGACCTTCGGCAACCCCGGGTGCGCGAGGATGATTTCGAGCACGCGCTCCAAGGGAGCCGAGCCGTTCACGCAGCGCACGCCCGCCCGGCGGGTTTCCGTCGGAGCTTCGGCCTCATCGAGCACGACCGCCAGGGCCGCTTCCTTCCAATAGAGTTCGGCGGTCGCGACCACTTCGCCGAGCGCGGGATCGACAAGGTCGACGCCCACGTCCTTTTCGTCGATCGCAACGGCGCGGCTTGCGAGCGCACCGGCAAGCGGCAACAGTTCCTCGGGAAGCAGATCGAGGACCGACGCCCAGAGACGATTGGCTCGCGCAGAGGCGGAATTCGCACTCGACTCGGAGTCCGGTGAGGATGGCGACGCGAGAGCGTCTGAAGCATCGGTCACATCGGACACGTCGGACGCATCCTCCTCCTGCGCCTTCAGGGCTTCGGTGAAGGACGCCTGAAGCGCTCGGAGCGCCGCCTCCGATTCGCTTTCCGCAACCACTTTGCCGCGCAGTCGATCCAAGGCCTTCGCCCACGGGGCTCGGGAAGCGCAGGCATCCGGGGCACCCCCCTCCCCTCACTTCGGGAAGGGCCGGAAGAAGGACGAGTTCGTTCGAGAACTGCAGCGACCCCGCCTCCGACCAGAGCGCCCGCACGCTCGCTTCGAAGACGCCCGAGGCGCGCGTATCGCACACCCCCGACAACGCACCGGGGTTGGCGCAAAGGATCGCCCCGTTCGCGCCCGTCAGGCGGCGGTAGGTGCGCCGGAAGGGAACGTCGTCGGGCGAGTCGAGCGTGCCGTCCAACCACTGGGGCGGTTGGGCTTCGGATGCGTCGATCAGATCGGACGCACAAAGCGCGTCGCTCGCGCGCTTCGCGCGGCGCAGGAGCGCTTGCGGGTCGGCTGGATCGAGCGCTTTCGTCTGCACGGAAACAAGCATCGCGAAGTTTGCGGCCTTCGCGCAGTCTTCGGCCTTCTGCGGGTCGGCAAGCCACGCGATCAGCCGATCGAAGGCGTCGGCCTGCGTCGCCCAGGTTTCGGCCACTTCCGTCCATTCGGGGAAGTCCCGACCGGTGAGCTGCTTTTGCGCGGCACGCCACCGGAGATAGACGGGATGGCGGGGCGAAAGGGTCGCAAGTGCCGGCAGCGAAGGACAGGGAGCGAAATCCGCATCGGGCATCGCGCGCGGCGCGACGTCGTTCCAGCCGAGGGTCCAGACGCGCATGCCGCGATTCATGAGGCTCTGACGCTTTGCAAAGTCCTCGGCGAGAATGTCCGCGTGGTAAGCCCACCCGTCCAAAAAGACCGCCATCGTCCGATCGGGCCGGCGGTCGCTTTCTCGCACGGGCCGGAAAAGGAAGTCGGGACGCGAAGGACATTCGCCGCTCACGTCTTCCTGAGGCTCGACGCGCCAGAGGTGCCCCGTATTCGTACGAAGCATGTAATGCCACAAACCGTTCCCAGTCGGGATGCGTTTGACGGACTCGATCGCGGGCTTCGCAAGGCGCAGCGCCCCGATGAAAAGGCGTTCCAACTCGCTGTCGAAGGGGGAGTTTCCGCCCGAGAGGTCGATCGATCCCGGCTTGAGGTCGGCCGCTTTGGCGATTACCTCCGAGACGGTTTCGATCGCGCAGGAGCGGGAAATTTCGGACCGACCGGAGGCGTCCCCGTGCGCGTAGACGCAACGGTAGCAGCCGTCGGCCGTCGGATCTTCGCCGCAGGGGCATTCGCTCATGGCAGAGAGCGCCGAGCGGAAGACGTCGATCAGATTCTTTTCGTTCGCCATGAGTTCCTTCAGGTACCCCGTGCCGCCCGGAACCGTGTCGTAGACGACGATGTAGTGCACGCGCTTTCGTCCGCCTTCGGCGGGTTCGTCAAAGGGCGTCACCTTGAGGTGGTCGACCGAGCCGTGGAAGTACTGCCGAAGCCCGAGGCGAAGCGCCGCAACGAGCGACGCCGTCACGGTCGCGGGCGAATGGGTTTCGGTGAGAATCCCCTGAGGCACGCGAATGCGAAGTGCTTCGCTCGCAAAGGAGCGAGAGAGGACGAGCCCCTCGATCCATTCCGCTTTGGCGGGATCTTTGGCCGCGGGACAGGAAAAGTCGTGCTCTTCGCGCCCGACCTTGAATTCTTCCCCCTTTTCGTTGCGACGCACTTCTTTGGCGAGTCGCCCGCAGTGCTTGCAGACGCGAAAGCCCGGCGCTTCGATTTTCTGCGAGGCGACTTCGAACGCTTCGCCCGTACCCTGCCCGTAGCGACCGAAATTGAAGTCGCGGAAGGTGACGGACGGGATGTACTCAAACCCAAACCCGTCGCTTTCGGGCAGCACGAAACTCCGACGCTCGACTCGCGGGTCGATGTCGATCAACTTGATGCGGCTCTGTTCGACGTGCTTGCGGTCCTCGCGGTCGTCCGCGATGCGGTCCTTGCGGATGTCGGCGTAGGCGTAGACGTTTCTCAACTGCAAAACGGGACGGCTCTGCCCGACTTCCTGCCAGGCGGGGCTCCCGCAGCGCGGACAGGCGGAGGTCTTCTCCTCGGGTCGATCGAGCGCCGAATGGTTGCAGAGGGGACAAAACCGCCACCACGCGACTTTGTCGTCCGCAAGATCGACCTGATCGATGTGAAGGACAAATTTGTTCGCGTAGTACGTGTTCCCCGGGGCCAACTCGAAAAGGCCCGTCGAAGCGGCGCGACGGAAGTTGAAGCGCTTGTAGACGCCCTTTTTCTTCGTGCGAGCCGCGCTCTTTGCGCTCGAGCTCGATGCACTCGATTCCGAGGGCTCCTCCGACCGACTTTCGTCGCCTTCGACCGACGCTTCGCGTTCCGCGGCGAGCATCGCTTCGCGCGCCGTTTCTTCTCGCGTTTCGGGCGGACGCCGGTCGCGAACGCGCATGACGAGGCCGTCGAGTCCGATTCCCTCTTCGGGGAAGGCGTAGTTGGGTAGTACCCCTTCGTCGGTGAGAACGTTGAGCGTTTTCTTTTCGCGGAATTCTTCGCGGCAAAGCTCCAGAAGCGCGTCGATGTTCGCCTTGAGCTCTTCGATCGTGCGTTCGGTGTGTTCGTCGATCGGTCCCTTTTTGAGGCGCTTGACGGCGGCCTGATAGCTTTCGCGCTTTTTCTCGTAGCCCTTCTTTTCGGCAAGGAGCCGACGGATTTTTCCGAGAAGACGCGTGCGCACCGAGGGCGTGTCGACCGAGGTGTCGACGAGGAACGCCAAAAGGCGCGCGCGCTCTTCGGCGCTGAAAATCGTCCCCGTTTGCCCGGGCTTCGTGAAAAGCGCCGCAAAGTCCGCAAGGAGCACCTCGGCGTTCGTCTTCACGAAGTCGAGAAGCCCGAAGGGGAAGTTCGAGTCGGAATAACCCGTCCCGTCGGTCGCACCCGCCGGATCCGCGGCCTCGAAGCCGCGCAGAACCTCCCCGATCGCGTCGGGAATCTTCGCCTCGGGCGTGGCGCTCATCCAGCGCGTGATTGCAAAGGCAAAGAGCTGACGCTCGAGGACCGCGGGCGCGTGCAAAAAGACGCCCGGCGGATTCACCTCGGCCTCAAGCATCTTCTCGGGAGCCGCCCAGAAGTACTGCGCGTGCGGACCCGTGTCGCAGACCGTCATCGCAAGGGCGTTCCCGTCGCGGCGTCCCGCACGACCGATGCGCTGCACGTAATTGGCGGGCCCCGGGGGCATGGAGGAAAGGAGCACCGTACTCAAGTCCCCGATGTCGATCCCCATTTCCAGGGTCGGGGTCGCGCAAAGGAGATTGACGTCCCAGGGTTCGCGCCCTTCGATGAAGCTCTTTTCGATCGTGCCGCGTTCTTGGTGTTCGAGATTGCCCGTGTGCTCGCGCGCGGTCACGCGCACGGGGGCGCCGCGGTAGGTCACGTCGTCGTCGGTGAGCATCGTGACCTCGTGCCGCTTTTCCATACAGCCCTGCGAGAGACAGGGCATGGCGCTCCAGAAGGTGGCGCGGTCCGCGTCGATCACGTGCGAGCGCCCGCACTGCGGGCAAACGGCGCGCGCGAGCCTGCGCTTGACGAGCCAGGTGCGCGGATTGAGGAGATAAACGTCCAGACTCCCCGTTTTTTCCGACATCGTCGTGGCGGTCACGGCGTTCGACTCGACGAGAATGTCGAGAAGCGCGCGGTAAATGTCGCCGCGCGCGTGCGTGACTTCCAAGTCTTCGCCCAGAGTGCGCGCAAGCCACAGGGTGTACCAGTTTTCGCTTCGCTCGTCCTTCGGGAGGACCGCATCGAAAAAGGGGAGCGCCGGACTCGCGGGCTTCTTGAAAACAAGGGGCGCGGGCGGCCGATAGTTCGGGCCGTAGCTCGGCAGGTAAAGACTCAGGCTGAACCAGTATTGCGAGCCCGTACGCACGAAGCGCATGAAGTCGTCCGCGCCCTCGTTGCCGTCGGGAAGCCGAACGTCGAACGCCCCGCGCAGCTTCTGGTGCATGAGAAAGCCTTCGACGAAAAGCCGGCAGCGCTTGAGGTCGATCCCTCGGAGGGACGGGCACCGTTCGCTCAACACGCGCTCGAGCCGCGCGGCCGCCTCGTCGACCAAAAAGGGATCGGGCTCGACCGCACCGATGCCGAGCGACTCGACCGTGCGTCCCGAGTGAACGCGCATCGTCATCTCGACGAACGCTTCCCAGCGAAGGCGCCGACTCACGTCGACGAAGAGCCGCTTCCAGCGCCTGCCCTCTTCGGTTTCGTCGTCAAGCGGCGGAATCCGACCGAGTTGCGCTTCGAGCGTATTGACGGGGCGCGTCGTTTGTTCGCGGTAGTACGCGGCGATTTCGGCCCGGAAGTCCGTCCACGCGCGACGCCAGAGCATCGACGAGGGGATGAAGGCGGAGACGAAGCGCGCCGCCGCGATGCGCTCGGCGGCTTCGACCAGGGCGGGCGAATCGGAATTTTCAAGCGCCCGACGACCGCCCGTATGTTCCAGCCAGAAGTCGGAGATTTTCGCGAGGAAACTCTCGAAGTCGAGCCCCTCCCCTTCGGAGTCGCGCAAAAGCCCCGCCACGGCCTGCCGCAGCACGAAGATGAAGCTTCGCGCCTCCATGAAGCCCGCGCGGTGCGCGGCGTCCTGCACGGCGTCCGTGAAATTGATGAGTTTGTGGTCGTCGTTCGCGCTGCTCGAATGCAGGTGCCCGGTCAAGGCCGAGGACATCGTGACGGAACGCGCCCCGAGAATGCGCATGGAGTTAGTTGCGCCGCAAAGCGCGCAGTTCGTCTGAAGCCGCACGTAGCGGCCGTCGGCACTCGTGCCGCTCGTGTGAATCTTCGGCACGCGCACGATGACGGCGTCGTGCTCTTTCTCGCAAACGGGACATTTCGGCGCGTAGACGCTTTCGGAATCCGTGTCGTGCACCCAGGCGAGCACCCCCTTTGCGGGGCAAAGCCGCATGAGTTCGCCCGGATGGCGGCGCCGAACCGTCGCGAATTCGCTTTTCTCAACGGGATAGAGGAGCTTGGCGTTCACGTCCTTTTTCGAAAACCACGCGCGATAAAAATTCCGCGCGCCCCCCTGAAGTTCACCGTCCGCCACGACCGCACCCCAGGCGGTCGCGTTGCAGGCGCGGCACGTGAGAACCGGAAGCGCCGGGGGCGTCTCGGGCTTCACGTCCGCCATGGGAATCAATTTCGGCGTGCGCTCGACGGTCGCGAGCATCTGCGCGAGCTCCCGCACCCAGAGCTGCACCCGCACGCTCAAAAAGGGAACGAGCTTGCCGTCCGCGCGCGTGAGGCGCGCCATCGAAACGAGGGCGACGAAACTCCGAAGAAGAAGGAGCACTTCCTCGGTCGTGAGCCCCCGGAAGGCGGGAACATCGCGCTGCCAGTTCCGCGCCACGGTTTTGAGGTGCAGGATCCCGTCCGCTTCCGACATGAGACGCCGGAAGGCGGGGTGATGCGGGAGCAAATCCGAGAGCATGAGGGCGGTTTGCGTCCACGTCGCCGCGTCCCCGGCACGCAGCATCACGTTCTTACCGAGCCAGGTGCGAATCGAAAGCGATATGAAATTTTCGACGCTCCCCGAGCGCGGAGCCGTTGCCAAGCGCTTCGCTTCGTAGAGGGTCGGCCAGTCGCCCGCCCACTTCGCGTCGCCGAAACTCTCCAGGTATTCGACCGTTCCGAGCCGGTCTTCGGTGATGACGCTCTCGGGAGACGAAAAGTCCGCGCCGAAAACGTCCGACGCGTACTGCTGAAGCCGCTCCAAACCGTCCCCGCCCCCGAGCGTTGCGGAAGTGCCCACGCACGCCAAGCCTTCGCCCAAGTCGAGTCGGTCCCGGAGACGCCGAATGAGGCACGCCAAATCCGTCCCCTGGGCGCCGTCGAAGGTGTGGAGTTCGTCGACGACAAGGTAGCGCAACGACCGCGCCGTGGTCGTCCTCCAGAGCGCCCGATCCTCCTCGCGCAGAAGCAGGTAGTCGAGCATCTTGTAGTTCGTGAGCAAAATGTCGGGCGGCGTGCGGCGCAGGGTCTCGCGGTCCGTAATGCAGGAATTTTCCTCCATCGTCCGGCAAACGTTCCCCGGGGCACCCGTATAAAGACCCGCCGTAATGCCGGGTCCGCCCGCTTGACGCACGGCGTGGCAGAGTTCCGCGAGTCGCTTGGCCTGGTCGGTGGCGAGCGCGTTCATGGGATAAACGACGATCGCCTTGATCCCCTCGATCCCGTCCTTTTTCATGGCGAGCACCGCATCGAGCACGGGCAAAAGGAAGCACTCCGTTTTCCCCGACCCCGTCCCCGTCGCCACGATCGTCGAGTGCGGGTTC
>OGKO01002116.1_pt1 | contig 9942 bp, 12 predicted proteins | sample 1572451 | NCBI WGS metagenome assembly OGKO01 (sample SAMEA2582089, study PRJEB24529) | metagenome | biome: Human gut stool | place: China | collected 2011 | reverse complement strand
CAGGAGCAGATCCATGAGGATATCAAAAAATATGTATTTGATCCAATCCTTCCAATAGAGTTAGTAGATGCAGAGACAAAATTCTTCATCAACCCAACAGGACGTTTTGTGATCGGCGGACCACACGGTGATGCAGGTCTTACCGGACGTAAAATTATCGTAGATACCTACGGTGGATATGCCCGTCACGGCGGCGGAGCTTTCTCCGGAAAAGACTGTACAAAAGTTGACCGTTCCGCAGCTTACGCAGCACGTTATGTTGCAAAGAATATCGTAGCAGCAGGACTTGCAGAAAAATGTGAGATCCAGCTTTCTTATGCAATCGGTGTTGCACAGCCTACATCCATTATGGTAGACACCTTTGGAACAGGAAAAGTAGATGATGAGAAGTTAGTTGAGATCGTTCGCGAGAACTTTGATCTCCGTCCGGCAGGAATCATCAAGATGCTTGACTTAAGAAGACCAATCTACCGTGGAACAGCAGCTTACGGACATTTCGGACGTACAGACTTAAATCTTCCTTGGGAAGCTACAGACAAAGCAGAGGTATTAAAAAAATATTTATAATCGGTATTTTGCAGGTTAATTTATGAAAAGTTTAGAATCTTTTTCGGAAAATGTCATAGGATTTCAGACGGTTCATGCTATAATAGGTCATAGGGTTTGTCCCTGTGACCTATTTTTGCGATATAATGAGTGCAAGCGAGAAGAACACATGCATGTGTTCGGCGAGCGACGAATGTTGATCATGTGCTGATTTTGCACATGATATAATGAGCGAAAAGATAGAAAACCGTTTTCATAGAAGGAAAGCATATGAAGTTTAAGAATAAAATTATTATTTCATTCTGCATCATTATTTTTGTGCCGATTTTCCTCGCAATGCTGGTTTTGTTCAGTATGCAGCACATCCAGATGAAGGCAATCGAGCAGACTTATGGTGTGGAAGGGGAAGGATACAGCTATTTTTCTAATTCGGTGCAGCTTTTGAGCAGGTTCACGCGGGAGATTTATCAGGAACTTCATCAGGTGTCGGACAATCAGCCTGAGAAGTTACAGGATGAAGCGTATCTTGAAAAAGTAAACCAGCAGTTGGAGGAAAAAGCATCTTATCTCATTGTCCGGAAGGGACAGGAACTGGTATATATAGGAAAAAGTGCAGGAACGTCACTTTTGACGGAGCTTCCAGAATATGGAAGCGCGGATAATAATGCAGATTCCGGTACTTATATGGATGGCGACGAGCAGGCACTGGTAAAACAGATTGATTTTATCTATCCGGATGGTACACCGGGAAGCATTTTCATCGTGACCAGGTTAGAAGAAATGGTTCCGGAATTAAAAAGTCTTCTGATCGATATCATGGTTTCCATTGTGCTGATCCTTGTGCTGACGGCGTGTATGCTGACAGTCTGGATTTATACAAGTCTGATCAATCCGATAAAAAAACTGCAGACTGCGGCGCAGAATATCAAAGAGGGAAATCTTGATTTTACGATAGAGACAGAAAGCAAGGATGAGATCGGCGAACTTTGTACCAGTTTTGAGGAAATGCGGCAGAGGTTGAAAGACAATGCCGAAGAGAAAATCAATAGCGAGAAAGAAAATAAAATGTTGATCAGCAATATCGCGCACGATCTGAAAACGCCGATCACTGCGGTAAAAGGATATGCGGAAGGATTGATGGACGGTGTTGCGGATACCCCGGAAAAACGGGATAAGTATATCCGAACAATTTATAATAAAGCAAATGAGATGGATACGCTTATCAATGAGCTGACGCTCTACGCGAAGATCGATACGAACCGTATACCGTACAATTTTGCCAAAATCAATGTGGGTGAATACTTCAATGACTGCATTGAGGAGATCGGACTGGATCTTGAGTCAAAAAATATCGGACTGGCATACTTTAATTATACGGATGGATCGACACAGATCATTGCGGATCCGGAACAGCTTCGCAGAGTGATCCACAATATTATTGGAAATTCCATTAAATATCTGGACAAGCAGAGAGGGCTTATCAACATCCGTATCAAGGATGTTGGCGATTTTATCCAGGTGGAGATCGAGGATAACGGCAGGGGGATTGCAGCAGCGGATCTGCCATACATTTTTGACCGTTTCTACCGTACGGATGCTTCGAGAAATTCTGCAACCGGAGGCAGCGGAATCGGATTGTCAATTGTGAAAAAAATTATTGAAGACCATGGTGGAAAAATCTGGGCGACCAGCAAGGAGTCCATCGGAACCGTTATGTATTTTGTGATCAGAAAATATCAGGAGGTGCCAAATGAGCAGAGTATTAATAGTTGAAGATGAAGAAGCAATCGCAGATCTTGAAAAAGATTATCTGGAATTGAGCGGATTTACCGTAGAGATTGAGAATAACGGAACGGCAGGACTCAAAAGAGCATTGTCCGAGGAATTTGACATGTTCATTTTAGATCTTATGCTTCCGGGAACGGATGGATTTGAAATCTGCAAAAAGATCCGTGAGGAGAAAAATACACCAATTCTTATGGTTTCAGCCAAAAAAGATGATATTGACAAGATTCGTGGACTTGGACTTGGCGCGGACGATTACATCACAAAACCATTTTCTCCAAGTGAGCTGGTAGCGAGGGTGAAAGCACATCTCGCCAGATATGAGCGCCTGATCGGAAGCAGTGAGGCGAAAAATGATATCATTGAGATCCGTGGTATCCGCATTGACAAGACAGCACGCCGTGTCTGGGTGAACGACGAGGAAAAACAGTTTACAACAAAAGAATTTGATCTTCTTACCTTTTTGGCAGAGAATCCAAACCATGTGTTCACCAAAGAAGAATTGTTCCGGGAAATCTGGGATATGGAATCCGTCGGAGATATTGCAACAGTTACCGTGCATATCAAGAAGATCCGCGAAAAGATCGAGATGAATACCAACAAACCGCAGTATATAGAAACAATCTGGGGGGTTGGGTACAGATTTAAGCTGTAGCAGAGAGGAATAACATATAGTATATGGATAAACCTGAGATAATTATTTATAAAACAGAAGATGGTGGGTTAGAGCAACAATCAACAATGAGAAAAATCGGAAATTCCGAATTTTCTACCAAACCTACAAACTATTATAATCTGGATATGGTTATTTCGGTGGGGTATACTTTAAAGAACTTCTTGAAAGAATTCGTGATATTCGAGCTTCTGAAAAAGTTTTTTATAGACAAGTTCTTGAAATATATGCGACAAGTATAGATTATGATTCCAAGGCAGAAGAATCTATCGCATTTTTTAAAAAGTACAAAATAAAATTCATTATGCAGTTTCAGGAGAAACGGCTGCGGAGGTTATCCATAATAGAGCAGATGCCGAACGTGAAATACCAATGACTATGACCGACTGGTCAAATCATTTGGATGGAATACTTACATCCACGGGTGAAAAATTATTGAAAGGAAATGGAACAGTTTCTCATTTACAGGCTATGAAAAAAGCAGAGGATGAATATAAGAAGTATAAAGCAAGAACAATTAGTGATGTTGAGAATGATTATCTTAATAGTATTGAGATGATAGAATCAAAGTGTAAAAAAAATGACAGGTATATAACAAGAAGCAATGTGTTTTACGGCACATTGCTTCTTGTTTTATAAAGGCTTTCTCGCCTTGATTTTCGTAAATTCTATAATTTCTTTTTTGTCTTCATCAGATATTTTATCAAAATAGAAAAGTAATTCCCGTTCCAAATTCGTGTTGAACATATATTTTTTCTTGTTCGAGGGATCATTAAAAAAAGCAAGAAATTCGGATAAATCTGTACTCGCCTGCGTTGGAGCAGGTGCATCATACGATTCTTCCCGGTCAATATCAATTGTCAGGTGCAAAAGATCATCAACCGAGATGTTGTAAAGTCCTGCTAATTTATAAAAAACTTCGGCATCCGGTGTCCGTTTGCCGGTTTCGTAATGGCTGTATGTCTGGCGTACAACGCCCAATACCTCCGCAACATAATCCTGCGTGTAATTATTGACTTTGCGTAATTCTTTTAACTTCTGTGGAAGTAATTTGTTCTTCATATAAATACCACCTTTGCTCTTAGTATATTTTTTGTTGGTGCCTTGGATGTAGCAAGGTGTAGCATATCAGACAACAAAAGTTAAAATATTAACACTAATCTACACTACAATTGTAACAATCTGTTGCGGAAAAAATAGAATCATTATGGATTATTTACAAAATATCAACATTTATGCATATGGAAAATAGATTGTTTATTGTTAAAAAGTAACAAAGTGTAGCAAAATGTAAAAATGGATGTTAACAAATTGTAGCGAAAAGACGATATAAATGATACAAAACGTAGCAAATAGAATTGCGATGAAAACAAGGAGGCTAAATCCTCTCCTCACCAAAGGGTTCGGATTTTGCTTCGCAAAACAAGGAGGTTAAATCCTCTCCTCACCAAGGGGTTCGGATTTTGCTTCGCAAAACAAGGAGGATTATGTTAAAGATTTCACTGAAACAAGGTCAGTATGTAAATATCGGAGATAACATCCGCGTAGTTTATGTGGGGGGGACCGGAAATCACGGACGACTTATGATCGATGCTCCAAAGGATGTCAGGATTGCAAGGAGTACCGTAGAACAAAATCCGGAGCGCAGGAAAGATACATATTATCCGGAACCTGCGATCTCAAAAGAAGCACAGGATGAGATCAAGAAAATCTTATGGAATGAACGCATGAAAGCGGAAACAAAAAAAGATGCAGAAAGAATGAAACACTAAGTTCATTTAAAACATCACACAACCATCTGGTAATAGACAGGGCAAAACCCGGGACGCTCTGTTTGTTATAAATAATGCCGGAAAAGGAAGTCCGGCAAAAAAACATAATAGCTCATCAAAAGGATGAGACAAGGAGGATTATATTATGGTAGTACAACACAATTTACAGGCGATGAACGCTAACAGAATGTTAGGAGTAACAACAGGACAGCAGGCAAAGTCCACAGAGAAGTTATCTTCTGGTTACAGAATCAACCGTGCAGCAGATGACGCAGCAGGTCTTTCAATTTCTGAGAAAATGAGAAAACAGATTCGTGGTCTTGATCAGGCATCTTCTAATGCACAGGATGGTGTATCCGCAGTTCAGACTGCAGAGGGTGCTTTGACAGAAGTTCACTCTATGTTGCAGAGAATGAATGAGTTAGCAGTTCAGTCTGCAAACGGTACAAACTCCAAAGATGACCGTGACGCTATCCAGTCAGAAATTGATCAGCTTAGCAAAGAAATTGATCGTGTATCAGAAACTACAAAGTTTAATGAAATATATCTGTTAAAGGGATCTGCGACAAAGAACTCAAATAGCCGCGGCTTGAAAGCTAGTGATACTGTTGGAACCTACAAAGGCTTGTCAGTAACAGCAACTCAGGCTAAGACAATCAAATCTGGTGATGATGTTAGTTTAGGTGTGGTAGTGATCAAATCAGATAATACCGCAGTGTGGGATGGTACTAAGGCGCAGGCAGGAGCAGAAAATTTAAGAACTGCAACTTTTGCTGGAACTCAGGATACAGACAATGTTACGTATACATTAAAAGATGGTACAAGTCATTCTTCAACTATTGGCGAATTTAAAACAAAGTATGGTGCTGACATAACAGTTAAGAAGGCAGGAACAGTTGATTTATCATTGGCTGTGGGTAAAGATGCAGATACAGCAGCTGCTGATACATATGCAGGAACTGATTATACTGTTGATAACACTAAAGCTAACTTAAATGGACTTAAAGTGGGAGATACTGTAAAGGCAATGGCAACAGTAGCATCTGATGGAACAATCACATTGTCAGCTACAGGAATTCCAAATCCATTAGAGTTTAACCTTCATGTTGGTTCAGAAAGTGCTGCAAATAATAAGATTTCTGTTACAATTGAATCAATGGGAGCAGAAAGTCTTGGAATCAAGGGACTGAAAGTAGATACAGAAGTGGATGCAACAGCTTCAATCGATACGATTGAGGATGCAATTAAAAAGGTATCTGCACAAAGATCCGCTCTCGGTGCAATCCAGAACAGACTCGAGCATACCATCGACAACTTAGACAACGTTGTAGAGAACACAACAGCAGCAGAATCCCGTATCCGTGATACAGATATGGCTGAAGAGATGGTTAACTATAGCAAGAACAACATTCTTGCTCAGGCTGGACAGTCTATGCTTGCACAGGCTAATCAGTCTACTCAGGGTGTCCTTTCTCTGTTACAGTAATTTGTGTAAAATTGTACAAAAAAGAAGCTCGCAGTTTGTGCGGGCTTCTTTTACTAAGCTATTGCTGTAGCTTTTTTAATTCATCGATTGACAGACCGGTAGCACGAGAAATATTCTCTAAAGACAGCAGATTAAGCTCCAATAGATGACGTGCAGTATGAAGGACACCCTTTTGAATACCAGCCTCATACTCCGCTTTCCGAAGTTTTTTTTCTTCTTCTTCCTTGTTATATTCAAATATACTCATTCTGATAATCTCCCACATGGTTTTTAAATTAAAATCTGCAAGAAGAATCTTTTTTTATATCTACTAAGCTACTGTTGGAGCTCCTTCAATTCATCGATTGATAATCCAGAAACGCTGGAAATTTCTTCAAGAGACAGTTTGTTAAGTTCCAATAGATGACGCGCAGTGTTAAGGACACCCTTTTTGAACCCCTTTTGAATTCCACTTTTTTCACCAGCTTCATACTCCGCTTTCCGAAGTTTCTTTTCTTCTTCTTCCTTGTCATACTCAAATATACTCATACTGATAACCTCCGCGCGGTTCTTTCGAAGAAAATCCGCAAGAATATTTTCTTTGATACATTCATCAACAGCACGTTCCACTGCCTCGTTCAGAGACAGGTCGGCTGTGTATTTTCGCACCTTTGCAACATATTGCGCATATTCCCTTAATGTTTTGCAATGTTCCATAAGAAGGGCATTGTGACCTTCATTGATATTTAAGACAGTTACGATCAGTTCCAGTTTTGGCTCATCCGACAGATGTTCAAAAGCAGAGGAAAGTCTGTGCTCAAAAACATCGCAAACTGGATCAGAACCATTATAAAACTCAATAAAATTAGGAGCAGGTATCTTTTGCAGGCTGGATGAGTATAAAGATTTTTGATCCAGCATTTTTTGATATTCACTGCTAATGTAAAATAAATCACGAAGTGGCATATTTGGATTGTAAGTCGACTGATGTTCGTACAGGTATAAATTCGTGTCAATGATAAATGCCAGATCGTTTTTCATTCCCATATAGATAGCGTTTTCCAAAGTAACAATCTCTAAATCATCAGGATTCGTATAGTCTCTGCTGTTTACTGCATTGTAAAGTGAGAGCAGATTCTTTTTGTCTGAAAATAACATCCGGAAAACAGTATCTTTGTAGTTGCGATTTGCAGAAACTGCTCCTGCTGTAGTTGATTTGTAACGATCTTGTGGTCGCATTGCCATAGGCTTTCCTCCTTATCACGGTGGACGGCAGATGCGCATAAATGCATCGTGCCTCCGGCAGGAGAATAGAGCATTGTAAAAATATTTTTCATCCGTCTCCTGCTTTTAAATTGGTTAATGGGTAGTAAAAGCATAGATACGAAATGAACTGCCACGGTCATTGTCGGTTGACCGAAAGCTTTCTAGATTACAGATGACTCTTAAGCCACAAAGATTTTGTAAAATATGCTTTGAAATATTGTATCATACCAACATCAGAAAATGCAATGGAGAAAATAGTAAAATTAGGGTTGTTTCACGAATGCATCTAAACTCTCTTACCAATCCTTATCTATATATTTCAAACCATTTCTAAACAATTACCCTTTTTTTACTAAAAATGCGCAAAATTCCCCTATTGTCGGTATCACCATTTTTTTTGGTATGTTATAATGCATTTATCAGAGGTGCGCTATTCCTCTGAACGCATATTTTTCTATCAGAGTCAGGTCGTCATTGAATTGGTCGCGCATTTCAGTTGGACCTGATTCTGTTTTTTCCCGAAGTATCGCAATCCGAAGCAGATTATAGGCTATTTTTCTTATGACAGCCAGATTATTCTTGCTTTTTCTTGCCGAAGATCTGTCCTCTCTGAAAAGGTCGTCCAATACATAGTGCAGGCTATTTTCTATTTTCCAGTGATTTCTTTTGATTTTCAGGGTTTCCTGTGCTGACATTTCTCTGCTGGAGATCAGTCCCACCTGATGAATGTCGTCTGTAAGATCGTCTCCAGTCGTTATCCGCGGTCTTCTGACAGTTCCATTTTTTATGAAATCTTCATAAGCAGGAGTTATATCGTTCCCATCCTTATCTTTCTCCATCGGAATCCTTATCTGTTCAAGCCATCCTACCGTTTTTATTTCCTTCTGTTTTTTACAGAGGGTGATCAGATCCGTGTTATGGCAGATCTGCATTGTCCTGTATTCCATCCGGCTCCGGTTCTTTTCGATGGTTTTAAAAACATCATAAGAATCCATCTGTTTTTCATATGTCACGGTCTGACCGGGATGCGCAGTTATCCGTTCATTTTCCTTTCCCAGTTCCGCGAACATTTCTTTTGTTTCCTGATATGTCAATGGATTTCCTTTCTTTACTGTCAGAAGATAATCAGCCTCTTTTTCATTGATTGTATCTATGACAGACTGGACTGTTCCGATTGCATCTATTGTAACAAGACTTTCCTGGATATTTAGCAGCTTCAGCAGTTTTGGGATGGCAGTGATCTCATTTTCCTTTTCTGCAATCGGAAGCTGCGCTATTACAAGAGCTGTAGCTGTATCGATCGCATTCAGTATATATGGTGTTTTCCTGTTCCTGATCTTTTCCGTGCTTCCACGCAGTGCCTTTCCATCTATTGCTATGTTTATCCCCTTTGTATTTAGGATTCCCGTCATTCACTCTATAAATGCCAGACAAAAAATTTCTTCATCAATGTTCCCGAGGATCCTTGATACTGTTGCTGGTGATGCGATTCCGTTCTCAAGCTCCAGATGTTGTCTTAAAAAGTCTATGTGATTCCTGCACCATTGCAGACATCTGCGGACGGAATCCCTTCCTGCCAGATAACCAGCTGCGAGATAAGTCAGAATCTCTGCATGATCATGTTTTGTCTTCCTTCCACATCTCGGATCTATCACCATGCGCATGTAATAGACCAGTTCCTTTGCGTCTTTATTTATACTCCAATGATACAGAAATCTTTTTCAACAGCTTCATCTGCTCGTCTGTAATCTCAGAGACAAAGACATGGTTCTCTATGTAAACAAGATAGACGCTTTTCAGGATTTCAAGACTGTTGAATTCCACGCCATACCTTTTATAAAACCTTCGTGAGAGCATCCCTGCCTGACTGGCAGCCGAAAAAGACAGTTCATCCTCTCCTTTAATGTCCATGTCCACTGAAAGATATGATTCCGGTGACGCCTTCATGATCATGCATGCTAATTTATCTTCCCACCCTTCGCCGACTGCTTTTTTCCAGTCATCCGGGCAGGAATCCCATACTGCTTTGGAAAATCCATACTCTTTTACCTTAATAGATGTCGTGGCAAGCTGCTGTCTTTTACGCTCAATAATTCCATCCGGGGTAATGATGCCTATATATGTATCAACTGGCTGGGGATATTTTTTGCCCGGTACTCTTTTTGAAGTTCTCTTATAGAGGTAGTAGGTATTCCCTACCTTTTTTACAGTGGTTCCCTTTATTCGTTGCTGTTGCACCCATTCCGGATATACTTTTTCATTCTTCATATAAAATCCTCCTTTCATGTAGGGGTATGCTATACTCATGCTATAATTCTATTATACCTCTACGAAAGGAAAAAGACCAGTAAATCCGCAATTTTGTATAACTGCAAATTTACCAGTCTTTTCAAGTACTTCTGCCTTGTTCAATTTTCATTCATGAAACAACCCTA
>OGKO01002104.1_pt1 | contig 9986 bp, 10 predicted proteins | sample 1572451 | NCBI WGS metagenome assembly OGKO01 (sample SAMEA2582089, study PRJEB24529) | metagenome | biome: Human gut stool | place: China | collected 2011 | reverse complement strand
CGAAATCGCTGGTGCTTTTCTGGTTCTCTTTTGGCACGCAAAAGAGAACTTAGCCCAGCGAAAAAGCGCTCTGCCCCGCGCACAGGCGCGCGACGCCGCTCTCCGTCACATTAGAAATGCCCCTCAAAGTCCCCTTCGATCTCATAGGGCCAGCTGAGGATGCCGCCGAGGTCGTAGATATTGGTATAGCCCAGCGCATCCAGCTTCTGGACGGCGTCAGCGCTGCGGCGGCCGGTGCGGCAGTAGACCAACCAGGGTGCGTCCTTGTCGGGCAGCACCTCGGCAGCGCGGCTCATCACCTCACCCAGCGGCAGCAGTTTTGCGCCCGGGATATGGCCCACTGCGTACTCGTCCGGCTCCCGCACGTCCACAGCCTGTGCCTTTTTCGCGTCCAGCAGACGGATGGCGGCTGCGGGCTCGATCTTCTGTATCATAAGTGTCTCTCCTTATATCTCTTGTTGCATCATCTTATGATAACAGATATTTTTTGTTCTAGCAAGATGACTTTTCGATATTTCCGCGTCCGGAGCAAAAGGCAGGTTTTTTCACTTTCCAAAAGCGGGTAGTCGTGGTATACTGGAAGGCAAGCAAGGAGAAAACCGCTATGAAATTTTCCACCAAGAGCCGCTATGCGCTGCGGCTGATGGCCGAGCTGGCCCGCTACGCCCCGGGTTCTACCGTCTCGCTGAAGGAGATCAGCGAGCGCCAGCAGCTGAGCCTGAAATATCTGGAGCAGATCGTCACCCCGCTGGCCCGCGTGGGCCTCGTCAAGAGTGAGCGCGGCAGTCAGGGCGGCTACCGCCTGACCAAAGCCCCCGCCGACTACACCGCCGGTGAGATCCTGCGCGCCATTGAGGGCAGCGTTGCCCCCATCCCCTGCCTCGGCAGCGAGACCAACGAATGTCCCATGTCTGACCAGTGCTTCACTCTGCCTTTCTGGGCCGGCCTCGACGAGGTCATCAACCAGTACATCGACAGCGTGACCCTCGAGCAGCTGGCCCAGAGCCTGCCTGCCGTCAAAGAGGGCTGCGGCTGCTGCGGCACCAAGTCCTGATTTTTCCACCCCGGGATTGACTCCGCGTCCAAAAAAAGGTATACTATCTAAGTATCACCGCCGGGGTGTTGCGCAGTTGGTAGCGCGCCTGCTTTGGGAGCAGGAGGCCGCGAGTTCGAGTCTCGCCACTCCGATTTGCAAATGCACGTCAGTTCGTTAAGAATTGGCGTGTTTTTTTATTTTATTGGCGAAATTGACGAGCGATTCTTGAAAGTGTGCAAAAAATGTGCAACCACGCCGCAACGGTTTATTGCCAGCCCTTGACAATTTCCGCACAACGCGGTATATTAAATTCACACTACAAAAGGTTGTTCGCTTGTCATCATTGACATACCGCTTCCAATTTTGTTGGTGCTAAAAAACACCCAGTGCCGCCGGGTACATCTCAACCTGTGCGTCACTGTCACACTATTTATTATATAGGAGAAGTTATTATGCGACTGAAAAAATCTTAGAACGAACGCCCCTTCATCTCTGGTTTGGTCGGGGATGCCTTCAAGGGCTGGAAGAATGGCCGTGTCCTCTTCGATGCCGGAACAGGCACCGGAAAGACCAGCTTTATCATCAACCAGCTTTTGCCGTGGGCTTTGGAGCGGAGCAAAAAAGAGGGGCGGCTTATAAAAATCCTGCTTCTCTGCAATCGTGTCTCGCTCAAATCCCAGAGCATCCGAAAAATCATTGAGTGTGGGGTCGGCATTGACCTCACACAGTACGATAGCCCAGATGCTTTAGACGAGATGGAGCTAAACGCTTCAAATTCTCGCTTTATCCGTGTCTGGACCTATCAAAAAATTGAATATTGGCAGCAGCGAAAGCCCGAATGGGTCAAGAAGTGGCTGGATTCCTATACCTACATCGTCTGTGATGAAGCGCACTACTTCGTCGCCGATTCGGGCTTCAACCACACCACCGAGCTTTCCTTCCAGTGCATCGAGCGGCTTGTGCCTGAAAAGGTTGTCATCTATATGAGCGCAACCGGACGCCTGCTTTTTGACCGGTGGGATGAAGACGGTTCTATTCTGCCTGAACGCTACTACTACATTCCGAAGAATTATGACCATATATCACAGGTCTATTTCTTCTATCGTGATGCAGGGCGACAGGATATTCTGGACCATCTCCCGGCGGATGAAAAGGCCGTTGTGTTCGTCACTAAGCGCGACACCTTGGAAGAGATGAAAAAGAAGTACGGTGATTTCGCCAGCTACTACTGCTCTAAGCACCACAAAGACGGCCCAATAGATGCGCTGGAAGACTGCATCAACCCAGACGGAACGCTTCGGAAACGGATTCTGTTCACAACTACCGCTCTCTATAATGGTGTCGATATTAAGGACCGCGCCTTAAAACACCTTATCATTGAGCAGTGGGACCCGATAGAAGTGATACAGGAAATTGGTCGGAAACGTCCACTCGACGCAGACGATACCTGCAAACTGTATCTAAGAGCAAAATGCAGAGAAGAGCTTCGCCAGCTCTACCTAATGGTCAACGACAAATGGGACCCGGGATTCTGTTATCAAAAAGGTGGTGCCGCATGGGAGTACTTCCGCAACCGCTATGACGCAGACGACCGAATCGGGAAAGCCTCTGTTGTCAAGTTTGACCATAAAGAACAAGCTTATCACCTCAACCAAATGAAGTGGGCATTATACGACTATCAGCGAGATGTTCTGTGGTCTATGTATGCTTGCGGTTATCGGCGTGTTCTAATCGAGCTTATTGACCCTTATCTATACCGTAGGACCCAAACCTACCTAATGGCTGATTTGGTAGCCTATATCGCGGAACACATGGGTCAGCCTATGACGAAAAAGGAAATTCGCCAAAGTGTAACCATGCTGGCGCAGCTTGGGGCAAAGTCCGGTCGAGCAAAATCCGAGGGTGCTACTATGACAGCTGTCAAAGAGGAACTGGAACGGTATAACGTCCAAATCGTCAAGTATGGCGAGCGAAAGCACCAGAAAGGCGAAATCCAATATTATACCTTCGAAAAACTGTAATTGGCAAAAATAAGTGCTCTTCTTATAGAACGACACGAAAAAACGCCTGACAGTATCTTTCTTATCCCTATAAATAATACAACCCTGCTACTCATCATCGAGCGGCAGGGCTTTTATTTTGGTCGTCATGAGGTGACTGAATATTTTGTTTTATCGTGTATACCAGCGCCGCAGGCTTAAAAATCCGACCCGCAGTTCTTGCAGTGCCACTGCTTACCTAATTTAGACGAAGCTACTCCAACGAGAGATATGGACACTGCTCTATTTAGTGTACTGATCTTCTCGGTGTTTGTGGATTTGCAGTAGGGACAGACAACACGCTTACCGCTGGCAAGGTCTTGCTGTTCCTGTTGTTTTGCTTTCCATTTTTCTACCTGACGGGCTGTTTCAAGTGCTTTTTGTTTACGTTCGTGTTCCTGATGTTCGCGCTCTAAGCATCCCGGATCAGCCTGTTCGCGCAGATAGTCTTGGTACCAACAAAGAAATCGATTGTTAAAGGAAGAATAAACAAATTCTGCTTTTCCTTTAGTAATACTAGAATTTTGGCTTTTGTCTATAGTTTCTTTTTTTATTTTTTCATATTCGCATGCAAGCCCAGGATGTTCTTTTAACAGCTGGTCTACCATGTAAGCGCAAACAATAGAATAGTAAAATTCATTGTCTGTATTTTCCTTTTTTTTATAAAATTTAACCCATGGATCATCTTCAAGATATTTGTATTCTGGATGCTTTCTGTATAGTCTTTTACCTTCTTTGACTAAAGCCCCCTCTGTATAATCACCAAAGAGATTCTTGGCTTTTCCACGTCCAACATCTATGTCTCGTTCTATTTCTCCAATTTTCATATAATTCACCTCATTGACAAATAATTTCGACTGACCATTGAGATTATTATATGATACGACAGTCAATAAGTCAATGAACGCTTCGCGTAGGGGGACGGGGTCGAATAAAATCTCAATGCTATGATAATTTCAGCAAATCCACTCCTTTGTTCAATCTCCCCATCACATCGCCCACGAAGTCAAGTTTTCAACATCTTTCCGCAATATTTTCAACCGGCGAAATTATACTTTCCTCTCAGCCCAATATCCGCATGATTCCTAGCTGATTTCAGTTTTTGTTCCGATGATTCTATCCAACAGGCGAAAATGTGTGTAGTTCTATAAGAAAAGCACGAAAAATTGCCGCCATTCCGTCGATTGTGTGTTATGCTTCAAACACCAGCGCTTCTACTGCCGCCGCTGTCTCGTGGCGTGTTTCCTCTGTGATACCGGTGTAGTAAGTTGCTGTCGTTTTGAAATCTGCGTGACCCAGCATATCCTGCACTGTTTTGAGGTTTGCGCCGCTCTGTAATGCCAGCGTAGCCGCTGTGTGCCGCAAATCATGTGGTGATACTTTGGGCAGCGCGCGCTTCACTTCAAAATCATGGACCCACGCCGTCACTGTTGTCGGATACAATGGCCAGTATGGGTCCTCTGCATTGGAGAACACATAAGCAGTCGGCAGTAAAACGCCCCGCCGGGTGACTTGCTCCTCCTTCCAGCTCTTCAATAGTCCGACCAGATAGGATGACAATGCAATCGTCCGCGCTCCATCCTCTGTTTTGGGCGTTCCGATATAAATTCCAGACTCACTCTTGGTGTCCCGAATCACGTTCCGAATGACCTGTAATGTCCTCTGTTCCAAATCAATATCGCCCCACTGCAAACCAACCACCTCTCCCCGGCGGAGTCCGGTAAAAATTATCAGGTTGACCATTGTCCGATAGAAAAGCGGCTCCTCATTGAGACACTGGATGTACTGGCGTACCTGTTCTCTGTTCATAAAATCCTTTCCCTCCCGAAGCTTTGGATGTGGTTTGTGCGAAAGCTGTGCAGATGGTACTTTATCCAGCGGATTTGATGTGATATAATCCATTTGGTAGGCATACCGCAGAATATTTCGTAACGCTTTGAAGCGCTGGAATTTGGTCGAATCCGAAAGCAATTTTGTGCCATCCTCACTCTTTTCTCTTTGCAGCTTGTTGATATACCGTTTAATGTTTTCCGCTCTGATTGCATTCATCTGCATCGAACCAAAATAGTCAATCAACCGGCCTGCATTGTACTCATATTCCGAAATCGTCGAGGGTTTGTGCTGTCCGTCGTGTACATGATCTGAGAGCCAGTGTTCTTTAACGAATGCTTCAAATGTCACATTTCGGTTTGCTTTATCTTCCGCTTGGCTCTGCTGACGCTGTTCCCGGTTTGCCCGATAGACTCGATAATCTTTGTACTCATCGACCGGAAGCTGTCCAGAAGCACATAGCTCAAGATACTTCTCATACTCTTTCCGTTCTTCATTTGCCCAGTGGTCCAGTATCGTCCGCGCTTCGATTTTAGCCTGTAACGGTTTCAGTTCCGGATTATATCGGACGCTCTTGGTCAACCAGATGTAACCGCCTTTCGACCCAACCGTGATTCTCAACTGCAAGCCGATTGGCTCTCCATTTTTGTTCTTACGCTCTGTCAATCCATCCATCGTCTCTTTCGCCATCTGTAATGCTCTTGTTCCTTCCTTGTCAAATCCAAAATTGATCTATGAGAAGAGAGTAGCAGAAACGCCCTTATTCGGCTATTGACACGATGCCTATTCTTATTTTCGCATACAAAAAATGTGCAAATATTGTACAGAAAGTCGCTTTTCAAGTCATCCTCATTCTTCATCTTTCATCATATCATCGTGTTTTATTTCCCAGTTTCCACGTCAGTGGGTGCTTTGGGAGCAGGAGGCCGCGAGTTCGAGTCTCGCCACTCCGATAAAAGGAAAAACCGCGAAGAGCTGCAGGAACATCTGCGCTTTTTGCGGTTTTTTGTTCTGTATTTTTGCTTAAAAGCCGACTGGAATGCACATAAAAAGTGTGATATACTTATCTCACAAACTAACCAAAATCAGGAGGTATCCCGCCATGCCCAGACCCAAAGGAAGCAAGAATAAAGTCAAGGCCACTAAAGTGACCGCCGACTTTGCCGCACAAATCGCAGCAAAGCAGGAAGAAAAAGCCGCCGTGGAAGCTGAGATCCTGAAAGTGGCTGCCAGCATCGAAGAGCTGAAGACCGACGTCAAGTCGCTGAACGCCGACCTGAAAGCCAAAAAGTCCTCGGTCAAGAAGCTCGACAAAGAAGTAGCCAAGCTGGAAGCCAGGCAGGCCGCTGCCGCCCAGAAAGCCGCCGAGGCATCCAAGAAGGCCGAAGCCGAGGATGTGCTGAAAAAGCTCCTCGCCAGCGGTGTGAGCGCCGACGAAATTCTTGAGAAGCTGAAATAATATGATTCGTGACATCTGCAAAGACGAGCTTTTTCTCGCCCGAAAAGCCGCGCCTGCCCTGCCGGAAGACCTGCCCATCGCGCAGGACCTGCTGGAAACGCTCATCGCCCACAAAGACGGCTGCGTCGGCATGGCAGCGAACATGATAGGCGTCGCTAAACGCATCATCGCATTCGAAAGCGAGGATGGCTATCTCGTCATGTTCAACCCGGTCATCCTCAAAAAGTCCGGGCCGTATGAGACGGAGGAGGGCTGTCTCTCCCTCACCGGCACCCGAAAGACCAAACGCTGGCAGACCATCAAGGTGCAGTGGCAGAACGAAAAGTTCCAGCCCCGCATCAAGACCTTCTCAGGCTGGACAGCAGAGATCATCCAGCACGAGCTCGACCACTGCGACGGCATCATTATCTGAGATAACAAGCGGGAATGCTGCAAAACACAGCATCCCCGCTTGTTTGATTTCTGCTAAAATATCCAAAAGTTTCACGTTTTATCTATTGATTTCCTTTTTCAGGGATGGTATTCTTATCATCAGTCATTTTGACCCGATCCTCTGAAACAGGAGTTATTCTATGAAGAAAAAATTGATTTCCCGCATCGCTGCGGCAGTCGGGATGTGTGTTGCCGTTGCAGTCGCGATCCCTGCCGTCTCCGTACTCAATATGTTCCGCTCTGTGTCCATCGCTGCCGAGCCTTCTGACGTATCCAGTTCGTCCGAAGCCGCATCCGAGAGCGCCGACGCATGGGACCAGCTCTTGACCGACACCAGCAACAGTGAATTTGCCTCTGTCATCGAGCTCGTCGCAGAGGAAAAGGCCGCTTCGGAAGAAGCCGCTGCTTCTGAGGAGGCCGCCGAAAGCGCCTCTGCCTCTTCCGAGGCAACTGCTGAAAGCACCCCTGCATCCAGCACTTCTGCTGACAACAACTCTTCCCGTGCAGCTTCTTCCTCCAAGGCGGCATCCAAGGCATCCTCCACCGGGCAGACTGCCGCACAGGAGCCGACTGCCTCCCATCCGGCTGCTTCCTCGTCTTCCTCTTCCGCTCCCACCCCTCAGAACGAGTGTGACGCACAGCTTGCACAGTATCTTCTTCAGATGGAAAAGCTGCAGAAGAAGTTCCAGTCGCAGCTCTATTCTGTCATCTGCGACGCCTACGATGAGTACATGGAGTATCCCGCCGAAAAGCACAGCCTCGGCCTGAAAGTCTCCATCGTTGTTTCCAAGGGCGGCAAGCTGACCTCCATGCAGAGCGCCTGCGACAAGGAATTCAATGCGCTGCTGTCGGAGATGCGCACCTGCCTGCGGGAGAATGGCCGCGACCAGTCCCTCGCTGACAATGCACAAAAGGCCTACGAGAGTTCCAAGGCTTCCATGGTCAAGGAACTGAAAAACGTGGTCTACAACACTGCCGTCGGAAACGGCAGCGGCGCCTCATGGATACAGTCCCACCGCAATATGGCCTGAGTGCACAAAGATGATACGACAAAAGCCCTGCGGCACGCCGCAGGGCTTTTCTGCTGTCTGATTTTACTTAGGCTGACGGCCGATATAGGCGAGGATGCCGCCGTCGGCGTACAAAATCTGACCGTTCACGAAGTCGGAGGCGTGGGAGGCCAGGAAGACGCAGGGGCCGACCATATCTTCCGGGTCGCCCCAGCGGCCCGCCGGGGTCTTGGCAGTGATGAACTGGTCGAAGGGGTGACGGTTGCCGTCGGGCTGGACCTCACGCAGCGGGGCGGTCTGGGCGGTGGCGATATAGCCCGGACCCATGCCGTTGCACTGGATGTTGTACTCGCCGTACTCGGAGGCGATGTTCTTGGTCAGCATCTTGAGGGCGCCCTTTGCGGCGGCGTAGGCGGAGACGGTCTCGCGGCCCAGCTCGCTCATCATGGAGCAGATGTTGATGATCTTGCCCTCGCGCTTTTCCATCATATCAGGCAGGACAGCCTTGGAGCAGTTGAACGCGCCGCCCACATGGACGTCGATGACCCGCATGAAGTCGGCGTGGCTCATCTCGACCATCGGCGCCCGCTTCATCAGGCCGGCGTTGTTGACCAGGATGTCCACCGGGCCGACCTCGGCCTTGATCTTCGCCACCATCGCGTTGACGGCGTCCTCATCGGAGACGTCTGCGGCATAGCCGTGAGCGTCAATGCCGGCGGCTTTATAAGCAGCCATGCCCTTCTCAAGGCTGGCCTCGGAAGAGCAGTTGAAGCAGATGGTGGCACCGCACTTGGCCATACCCTCTGCGATGGAGAAGCCGATGCCGTGGGCACCGCCGGTGACGAGGGCGACCCTGCCCTTCAAATCGAAAGCCGATAAATCCATTGTATTCCTCCGTCAAAGTTAAATATTTAGCAAAACGCCCCGCATCGGTCTCCCGATGCGGGGCGTTGTATGGTGTACTTGTTTAGCGCAGGTCGGTGGTAGCGATGTTGTCCATGTCGTCAAACTCCATGTTCTCGCCGCCCATTGCCCAGATAAAGGTGTAATTGGAAGTGCCTACGCCGCTGTGGATGCTCCAGGAGGGGCTGATGACAGCGTCCTCGTTGTGCATCACGATGTGGCGGGTCTGCGTGGGCTCGCCGCACATGTGGAACACCACCTGCCCCTCGGGCAGTTCAAAGTAGGTGTAGATCTCCATCCGGCGCTCATGCGTGTGGCTGGGCATGGTGTTCCAGTTGGAGCCGGGCTCCAGCTCGGTCATGCCCATGCTCAGCTGGCAGGTCTTGAGCACGTCGGGGTGGATGAACTGATTGATGGTGCGCTTATTGCAGGTCTCGACGCTGCCCAGAGGACGGTGATTTGCATCAGCCATCTTGATAAGGCGGGTCTCGTAAGAGCAATGTGCCGGAGCGGAGACCATATAGAACTTTGCCGGATGCTCGGGGTCTGCGGAAGCAAACGTAACTTCCTTGGTACCCTGGGTGATATACAGGCAGTCCTTATAGCCCAGCTCGTACTTCACACCGTCGGCCACCACGATGCCCGTGGAGTCCTTGCCGATGTTGAACATACCGATCTCGCGGCGCTCGAGGAAATAGTGGGTGCCAAAGTTGGCCCAGACGTCGATGCCCTTGTCGATGGAGACCGTCTCGTGGACAGGCATACAGCCCAGCGTGACCATGCGGTCCACATGGCTGTAGACAGCCACGACTTCATCCGCCTTGTATAGGCCGGTGATGAGCATCTCGTCGCGCATCTCCTCGGTGGTGTAGCGCTTGAAGTCTTTCTGGTTGCAGGAATAACGGATATCCATAGCGGATCTCCTTTCCTGCTTAGCGCTGGATACGGCCGGAACCGTCGCCGCCAGCCAGCTTCTCGACCTCGGAGACAGTCATCATGTTGTAGTCGCCCTCGATGGTGTGCTTCAGAGCAGAAGCAGCAACAGCGAACTCAACAGCATCCTGAGTGCTCTTGCCGTTCAGCAGAGCGTAGATCAGGCCGCCGCCGAAGGAGTCACCGCCGCCAACGCGGTCGATGATCTTCAGCTCGTACTTCTTGGAGAAGCAGTACTCGTTGGAAGCGACATCGTACAGCATAGCGCTCCAGCCGTTCTCGGAAGCGTTGTGGCTCTCACGCAGGGTGATAGCGACCTTCTCGAAGTGGAACTTGTCAGCCAG
>OGKO01002101.1_pt1 | contig 10006 bp, 12 predicted proteins | sample 1572451 | NCBI WGS metagenome assembly OGKO01 (sample SAMEA2582089, study PRJEB24529) | metagenome | biome: Human gut stool | place: China | collected 2011 | reverse complement strand
AGCTTGCCGAAAAGATAAAAGTTTCAGGCCGAACGGTTTCTAGATGGGAAACAGGGGTATCACTTAGATAAAGATACCACACCATTCCCACGCTGACTTTTGCTCAACCGATACAGCCGGAGGGCTGAATAACAAGAAAAGGCGGTATGCGCCCCGTGGAGGGGTAGCGTACCGCCTTTTCTTGTGGGGGTTTCCAAAGGGGGCAACGCCCCCATTTGGCACACGACTTTGCGAAGCAAAGTGTAGTGTGTTATACGCTCTGTCGGCGTTGCCGTGAAAATGCCGTTGCCGCCGGGGAGGGCAAGGGCATTTGAAGCGGCAGGAAAGCAGGGCTTTGTTTGGGGCTGGGAAGCCGGAAACAAAGGGCTGGTTTCAGCAGCAGACAGGGCGTATATGAAAGCCCTCGTCCACCGTCCTCAGCCTATGGGACAAAATGTCCCAAACCTTTAGACACCGTGACTATATGTGTGGCCACACTCATTTATTTTAGTGGTCGTTCTTTTCTCAAAATTGAAATGGGCGGGAAGCCATTTTAGGGCTTTCCCGCCTTGATTGCCCATCAGCAAAGGCAGGCGGGGCTGTCAACGGCGGCGCATTTGTGCGCCGTTCATCTTGACCGTTGACTGGCTCGGCTGCCTTTGCTATCTCCCCCGATAAACTGAAAGTTTTAGATTAGTCCCACACGATTTCCAAACAATCGAAGTTATCTGGAATTGGTGGTACGCACGAATAAGTATTTAATTCAAATGCCTCTATTGTAATTACTCCATCAGAGCATAGCCATTCGCAATTTACTAATTTTTCTAATTCCGCAGGCAAAATGGTTGTGCAAATCACGATTGTATCTCCTGCAAGAACTAATTCTTCTTTCCCATTGTTTTCTACGATTTCTGTATCATCGTGGAGAGCAACACGCACCCATGCTATGTCAGGCATTAACTCAATCTTTTGTAGCATATTTCGTATTTCAGAAAGCGTTGGACGGCCAAATTCCCATTGGTTCGGAGCAATGGAATCCTCCTCTGTGTTTCCATCGAAAAATTCATCAAGCGTTAGTAATGGCAAGCGTTCTTCATTTTCTTCCAATATTTTTTTGAATGTATTCAACTCTATCATAGTCACAATTCTCCTCGCAAATCAGAATTAGTTGATTTTATCCTCTCCCCGGATTTTCTTGTTTTTCCGTTCTTCTAACTCCGCAATTTGGTTCATCAAGCAATCTGAAAAAGTCCCCTCAATCGGTGTAGCTTCTCCTGTTGTGTAGTAGTCAAGAAGGACTATGTTATTATTCTTGTCAAAACAAAATATTTCATCACCATTCCCTATAATGGACAAGAATGGGATAAAATCAGTAAAACCTTCATCGTGTAGTTCTTTCGTTTTTTCACGAATATCCAAAAAATCGGGTATTCCATTGGCAATTCCATAGACTATAATTCCTCGACAGAACGACCAAAATGGGCCTATGTCATATTGTTTCGCTTGTGGCCATATTTCTTCTCGAACCTCCATATAAAGCCCACCTAATGGGGACATAGTGAACTCTCTAAAATCAGCAGGAAGATTTATCCCATACTGATTTTCAAAATCCTTTATATCCTGCTCCGATGGCTCATTTCCCATACAAGCTACAACCTGATAAGTCTGCTTATCATAATTATGGAAATAATCATAAACTTTTTCCAATGACATAATATACCTCCTACAAAATGCGATTTTTTATTTTCTTACTTCCGTCCCCGCTGTGGGGTTGGTTTTTTCAGCAAGTCCGACTTCTGTGCAATCTTTTTCAGCCACTTCTTTTCTTCCCCGGACAGCTTCTTAAAGTTCAGCCGCAGCCGTTTGCAGATAAACGCCAAAGACGCTTGCTCCGGGTCACTGTCTGGGTTGGTAATTTCGGTAGCGGCTTCCAATAATCCTTTCAGCGGGTTATCCTCCGGGACGCTGAAAAAATCCTCCCTGTGGGCTTCCCGCAGGTCAAGGGCTATCCCATTTATGTCCTGCTGGATTATGTAGCGGCAAAAGCTGTCATCATCAATATGGGCGGCGATAAGCTGCCGTAGCTGCGGGTCGCTTATATCGGGGTTATGCTGTTTGACGATTGTTGCGCTCATAGCGTCCACTATCGCATTTGCACCCTGCACCTGCTTGACCGCTGTTCCGTTCACATAGATTTCAAGGTCGGCCATCAGCTTAATAAAATCCGGGTGCGCCGCCAATTCGCACAGCAGCGCATTGTCCACCCACCCGCTTTTCAACAGTTCAATCATATCATCACTCAAACGCAGGTCTGCAAGATCGGCGTTTGGGTGACGCTTCATTTCAGACAGCCCCAGCAGATAATCAGCGGTCACACCGTAAAACTTCGCCAGCTTGATAAGGGCATAGTGGCTGATGTCTTTGAAATCGTCCGCTTCATAACTGCCCAATGCAGACCTGGAGAGGTTCGTCTGCTCCGCAAGCTGTTCCAGCGTCAAGCCACGCTCTACACGCAGGTCTTTTAATCGCTCTTGTATAGATAAAGACATTCTCTCACTCTCCTTGTCTGCTTGATAAACTTGGCGTTATTTGCGTTCAGTATCCTTGCTGAAAAATCCGATTGTAGCCATGATAAAACCGACTATTAGGAGAATAATTGCGGGCCAGAAAGCATATACCGGCATAATTTTTAATCCTGCAAGGACAAACAGTGCGATACTCAACAGCATTAAACTATTTCCAAACATAATTATCTTCATAAATGGTGTTCTCCTTGAATTTTCAATTTATCGCTGTGTGCTTTCCCATTATAGCACAAATCCGAGAGCGTGGAAATAGGTAGTTTTCCGGGCTGATTTCCTACCTTATGGATATACGGCACAGGCAATCAAAAAAGTATACACTTGAGATAGTTCATCGATGGACAAGCCCTTGAAAACCGAATGACCGTCTGAAAAGGAATACCCCGGCTGGGGAAGTGTGCTGTGACCCCGCTTCTGGACACCGTGACCAGAGAGGGTGAGCGTACCAACGCCGGAACACGCCGCAGGAATGGGGCAGGAAGCCTTTTCGGGGAAAACGGCAGCAAGAAGAACAACGGAGGGAGTGCATGAAAGAAAGACCCTATCAACATTTGCCACCGCTGGAACACAGGCCGGACAGCTTCCCCTACCGCATGACCCCGGCGCAGAGGAAGCGGGCCAGCAGCCTGATCCGCCGGGAGTGCTGCAACTGTGACGGTGGAAACTGCTTTGCGCTGGACGATGGCGACACCTGCACCTGTCCGCAGATGATTACATTCTCCGTCTGCTGCAAGTGGTTTCGCTGGGCGGTCTTGCCGCTGGATAGGACGCTGGAAGCGGAGATTTACCGTGACTGTGCTTTGAAACGCTGCTCGGTCTGCGGAAAGCCCTATGTGCCAAAATCCAACCGGGGCAAATACTGCCCGAACTGCGCCGCCAGAGTACACAGGCGGCAGAAAACAGAAAGTGAACGGAAAAGGAGGTCTGCTGTGGACAGTTAGGAGCGAAAAAAGCCTTGATTTATCAGGCTCCGCAAGCCCCAAACCGGGGCAGGTGGTATAAAGTATCGCCCGCCCCGGAAAACGGGCTTCTAACCGTCCACAAAACGAACTATGACAAATACCATCTATATCCACCAGCCGGAAAAGGCGTTCAGCTTCACCCGGCTCCCGAATTTTCTCTTTGAAGCCCCCACATTCAAGCCCCTGTCCAACGAGGCAAAGGTTCTGTACGCCTTTATCCTGCGCCGGACAGAGTTGTCCCGCAAGAATGGGTGGGCGGATGACTGCGGACGGATTTTCCTGTATTACCCTATCTGCGAAGTGGTTGACCTGCTCCATTGTGGGCGGCAGAAAGCGGTGAACACCCTGCGGGAACTGCAATACGCCGGACTGGTGGAAATCCAGAAGCAGGGCTGTGGCAAACCCAACCGCATTTACCCAAAATCCTATGAAGCGGTTTCCAACACCGACTTCAAGAAATCCGGTTATGGTACGCCGGAGGACTGAAAACCGTACCCATGAAGTACGGAAATCACTCCTGAGACGTACGAAAACCGGACGGTATATAGAAATACAAAGATAAAAAGATTGATTTATATTCTATCCATTCCAATCCTATCCGAGCTATTTTCTGCGGGATTTTCCCTGTGGAAAACCCCGGATAGGAAAGGAATGGGAAAGGAGCAGAATGGCACAACACGCAATTTTACGGTTTGAGAAGCACAAGGGCAACCCGGCAAGGCCGCTGGAAGCCCATCACGAAAGACAGAAAGAACAGTATGCCAGCAATCCCGACATTGACACAAGCCGGAGCAAATACAACTTCCATATCGTCAAGCGGTCGGGACGCTATTACCACTTCATTCAGAGCCGGATTGAGCAGGCCGGGTGCCGAACCCGCAAGGACAGCACACGGTTTGTCGATACGCTGATAACCGCCAGCCCGGAATTTTTCAAGGGGAAATCCCCAAAGGAGATACAGGCGTTTTTCCAAAGGGCGGCAGACTTCCTCATTGGCCGGGTAGGACGGGAAAATATCGTGTCGGCGGTGGTACACATGGACGAGAAAACGCCCCACCTGCATTTGACCTTTGTTCCGCTGACAAAGGACAACCGCCTGTGTGCAAAGGAGATTATCGGCAACCGGGCAAACCTGACGAAGTGGCAGGACGATTTTCACGCCTATATGGTGGAGAAATATCTCGACTTGGAGCGTGGGGAGAGTGCCAGCAGGACAGGCCGGAAGCATATCCCCACCCGGCTTTTCAAACAGGCGGTTTCCCTCTCCAAACAGGCCAGAGCCATTGAAGCCGCCCTTGACGGCATTAACCCGCTGAACGCCGGAAAGAAAAAAGAGGAAGCTCTCTCCATGCTGAAAAAGTGGTTTCCGCAGATGGAGAACTTCTCCGGGCAGCTGAAAAAGTACAAGGTCACAATCAATGACCTGTTGGCGGAGAATGAGAAGTTGGAAGCAAGGGCAAAGGCCAGTGAAAAAGGCAAGATGAAAGATACGATGGAACGGGCAAAGCTGAAAAGCGAACTGGACAATTTACAGCGGCTGGTTGACCGTATCCCGCCGGATATACTGGCGGAACTGAAACGGCAGCAGCGGCACACAGTAAAGGAAAGGTGATAGATATAAGCAGAAATTTTCGCCGCCCCTGTGCGGCATTGTACCTTGAAAACTGAATATGGAGGACACTGGATGGCAAAAAGCGAAAGCGATATTTTTACGCCCCGGACAGGGCAGGTCATACAAACAGAGAACGGCACGCAGTATTTTGTATGTGGGAACAACCGTATAAAAATCTCCGAACACTTCGCCGCAGGCGGGAAGCCCCTCGGTGATCTGATTGTAGATGTGGTGCGGCATACCGCAGAAAAAGCCGCTTCAACCTGATAGCCCATCATTGATAACACGCCCACGCTTATGATATAATTGCCATAGAGCAAAAGTATTGTAAGCGTGGGTTGTTTCTTTAGAAGGAGGATTTTTAACGGTGAAACAACCTTACAATACTACGATTTACAACACGGCGCTTTATATGAGATTAAGCCGGGACGATGAACTGCAAGGAGAAAGCGGGAGTATTCAGACACAACGCATGATGCTCCGGCAATATGCCGCCGAGCATGGCCTGAATGTCATAGATGAATATATCGACGATGGATGGTCTGGAACGAACTTTGACAGGCCGGATTTTCAGAGAATGATTGATGACATTGAGGACGGGAAAATCAACTGCGTTGTTACGAAGGATTTATCCCGCTTAGGCAGAAACTACATTCTGACCGGCCAGTACACGGAAATCTACTTTCCCAGCAAAGGCGTCCGCTATATCGCTGTCAATGACAATGTGGACACCATCAACGGAGAGAATGAGCTTGCCCCATTCCTCAACATTCTGAATGAAATGCACGCCCGCCAGACCAGCAAAAAGGTAAAAGCGGCCATGCGGACACGGTTTGCAAATGGCGCACACTATGGAGCCTATGCCCCGCTGGGCTATGTCAAAGACCCGGATAAGAAAGGCCATCTTCTGATTGACCCGGAAACAAGGTGGATTATCGAAAAGATTTTTGACCTTGCCGTCCATGGCCGGGGAGCCGCCAGCATTACACGGATTTTGGTCGAAGAAAAAGTGCCTACTCCCGGCTGGCTGAATTTCCAGAGATACGGCACTTTCGCAAATATCTATGCCGGAGCGCCGGAGGAAAAAGCCTATGCGTGGACGATAGCGCAGGTAAAAAGTATTCTGAAAGAGGAAACCTATATCGGACACAGCGTCCACAATAAGCAGACCAACATTTCATTCAAAAACAAGAAGAAAGTACGCAAGCCAAAAGAGGAATGGTATCGTGTGGAGAACACCCACGAAGCGATTATTTCCGATGATGTGTTCCGTCAAGTACAGGAGCAGATTTGCAACAGGCGCAGACGGCAGAAGAACGGCACAACGCAGATATTTTCCGGGCTGGTAAAATGTGCGGACTGCGGTTGGTCGCTGGCCTATGGTGTGAACAGTCAGAACAAAAATCCCTATGCCCACTACCATTGTAGCAAGTACGGGCAAGGATTGCACCAGTGTTCCATGCACTATATCCGCTATGATGTGCTTTATGCCTATGTCCTTTCCCGTCTGCAATACTGGTCTGTGCTGGCACAGCAGGACGGGGACAAACTTCTGAAACGGCTACTTAACGCCAGCGACAAGGAACGCAATACTGCAAGGAAGCGGCAGACAGCCGAACTGAAAAAGGCGGAAAAACGCAAAGCAGAAGTAGACACCCTGTTTGCAAAAATGTATGAGGACTGGTCTGCCGGACGCATTACAGAATACAATTTCAATATGCTGTCCGAAAAGTATCAGGGCGAACAGCGAGAATTGGACGCAAAAATTGAACGGCTTCACGAAGCGATGGAGGCCGCCGCCCAGACAGCGGTTGACGCTGAAAAGTGGATAGGTCTGATGAAACAGTATGTCAATCCCACAGAATTGACGGCTGAACTTCTGAATACGCTGATTGAAAAAATCGTTGTCCATGAAGCGGTCAAAGGTGAGGACGGAAGCCGGGAACAGGAGGTAGAAATCTTCTACCGCTTTATCGGCAAAATCGAATGACACATCTTGAGATACCCAACAATATCTTTAACTAAGGGAAACTGGTTCTAATATGCCTGATATTAGTTTGTTGGCTGATTTGGCTGATTTTTATGATGTTAGTATATCTGAAATCATTGATGGAGAAAGGAAAAGCGAGAATATGAATGAAGAAGTAAAAGAAACAGTATTGAAATTATCTGATTATACAGAGACAATTAATCAAAAAATTAAAGGAAGGTTATTTGTACTTACGGTTATTGCAATAATAGGAATGATTGCGTTTGTGATTATTGAATTTACAGGACTAGATACACCTGGAAGTGTCTATGAAAGAGTAGCAGGTGCAGGTCTTGGGTTAGATTGCGGTATGTTAATAGTCCTTGCAATGTATCTTTCTGGGCTTTTAGGAAAGATTAAGGCAAGACGAGAAATGAAACCAAAGTACAACTGTAAATAAAAAGTCTAATAGACCGTAAAATTCATGTTTGACGAACTGGTAATATACAAAAAATAATATTAGAGTAGAATAGGCTCATAGATATGCTATAATAAAACTAATTAGCGGGACGGGTTTTGTTGGGAGGGATATTATGATGGGAAATATTATATGGTTTGTTATATGGGCGATTGGTGGCGTTATTATCATTGGGCTTGGAATAAGCGCATATTTTTCAAGAAAAGTGGTTGGCTTTTGGGCAAACATAAAACCTATATCTGTAAATGATATCGCGGGTTACAATCGTGCTGTTGGTAAGTTGTTTGTTATTTATGGAGTGATTTTGATTGCATTGGGATTGCCGCTGCTTTCAGGACAGAATTCTCCGTTTATTTTACTGTCAGTATTGGGTGTAATGATAGAAACAATAGTAATCATGGCGGTTTATAGTTTGTGCATTGAAAGGAAGTATAAAGAACAATAGAAAACTTCAAGTTTGTCAATTACAGGTGACATTGAAAGAATATCACTACACATAGCAAATGATTTGCTGCTTTTTATTTTTATCAGGGTAGTCCATAGTGGGCTGCCTTTTGTTATACAAAATGGAGACAATCAGGGAATCTGTAAAAAGAGGCATGGCGGCGCAATTTACGGTATTGCAAGTGTTACTATATTTGTCGAATTTTTACAAATTTCCCATGTACACAAAAATTTCACTTGTAATCTGGCAGGATATCGGCTACACTTTACGCATTCCAATCTGATATGGAGGATAAGAAAGAGTATGAGAAAGAAATGGATTTTTACCGGAGCGGCATTTGCACTTGCAATGACCCTGACCGGATGCAGAGATAATGCAGCGGCAAGTATTCCGCAGCAAAGCAGCCAGGAGCAGACACAGATGATCCCTATGGAGGAGGCACAGGAAGCGGCGTTAAAAGCAGCGGATATTGAAGCGGCAGATGCAGACATTTCAGCCACGACCTTAAGTGAGGTGGCGGGAGTGGCCTGCTATAAGGTGGAATTTACTTCCGGAGAGTATGCCTACGCCTACACTATCAATGCACAGACAGGAGCTGTCATGGAAATGAGCAGCCAGGAACAGAATGCACCGGCTTCCGGGACGCAGACGGAGACGGCAGACTCCACTGTCCCTGCTACGGCACAGACCTCAGGTTCAGCCTCAGCCCAGGCACAGACCTCAGCCGCTGCACCGGCACAGAATGCAACAGGTACCGGAACCGTGGATGAAGCAGCAGCACAGAAGATCGCACTGGAGCATGCCGGAGTGAAGGCAGCGGACGCAACGATCACCAAGTCAAAGCTTGATTATGAAGACGGACGTCAGGTATATGACATTGAATGGTATGCAGGCGGTGCCAAGTATGACTATGAGATTGCGGCAGACACCGGAGAGATCATCAGCTCCGCATATGAAGAAAAAACGATGGGAGCAGACAGCAAGAACGTTACGGTCAGTGAGGCAGATGCAAAGAAAACAGCCCTTGACCGTGTAAGCGGTGCAACAGACAAGGATCTCTACGAATGGAAGCTTGATTATGATGACGGACGCCCGGAATATGAAGGAAAGATCATCTACGGTGGAACGGAATACGAATTCACGATTGATGCAGCGACCGGATCCGTAATGGAGTGGGATGCTGAGAAGGTCCGTTAAGACAGACAGGAGAAGTAGTTGCGTACAAAGATTATCAATGAGCAGTTAACAGATTTATTCTATAACTTTATCGAGATGGAAGACCGTATTGCGGCCAATGACCGGTATGCAGACTTAAACAGCTCGGATATGCGGTTTTTGTCCGCACAGGAGATGGATGGAATGATCGGTCTGCTGGCGCAGATGAACAGCTTTCTGGATTCCAAAAGAGTGGAAGGCACCGTATCATCCAGAAGAAAAAAATAACCGGAGGAGAGCTTATGGCAGTAACCATACGTGATGTCGCAAGGGAAGCTGTTGTGGTCAAGCTTTTTTGTAACACTTGTGGCTAAAAAATAGCGCTTATCAATTTATGCTGCCGTCCTTGCTTCATATGTGGTTCGATAACCATTATAAATGTGTGGACGAACATGATTATAATCAACGTATGCAAATTCTTCTACCTTTTGATAGAGTGTTTACTCTGTTGTAAACTCATACAAATTTGTGCATTCATTCTTCAAGGTATTGAAGTAACGCTCCATAGGTGCATTGTCGATTGATTTCATCTGCTGTGAAATTCTGCTTAAGCTTATTATCGAATACCTTATGCGGTTTTCCATGCTCATATCCCGGCTTTTGGTGACGGACAATCGAGCGGAGACCAAGTTCTGTGTTCATATATTTATGAACAGTGGTATTACTGTAAAAATAACCTTTACGCTCCAGATAGACTTTCATACTCCGGTAGCCGTCAACTCCATTGTGCGAATGATATATTTCCTGAATCTGTGCTTGGACTT
>OGKO01002089.1_pt1 | contig 10051 bp, 9 predicted proteins | sample 1572451 | NCBI WGS metagenome assembly OGKO01 (sample SAMEA2582089, study PRJEB24529) | metagenome | biome: Human gut stool | place: China | collected 2011 | reverse complement strand
TTACAAGTCAGCTGCTCTACCTATTGAGCTACGCCAGCATCATTACGACAAGATGAATTGTATCACCTAGTACACTAAGTGTCAAGAACCTTTTAAAAACTTTTTTGAAGTTTTCCGTTCACTGCGGCCACCCTTAGTGCTTAATCATAATAACATGAAACGATACCCTATGCAAGTATTTTGTCAAAAAAAATTTATATTTTATCAATCCTCTATAAAATACCTTGTTTTCAGTATATATCCAGTAATCAACTTTTATTTACTAGTATATTCTTTATATACCTTTACATAGTTTCATTCCTTACCAGTCCATGCTTGCTAACATCCATATTTCAGGTTTAATAAAATCAAATAATAGGAAATTACAAAACTATATTTTTTACCTAATAACTGTAATGATATAACTAAAAAAGGAGATAGCCCGCTATCTCCTTCTATACATTTATAGTTTTCCCTATATTTAACCAATATATTCAAACATACATTTAATCGATTGCAATAACATGATCTGGATGTGCAATACTAACTACAGCATGTTTAGGATTATTGTTATGTTCTAAGTACAACTGATCCCCTTCAATATGTCCACGCCAGCCAACGACAATAGGATACTTCTTACTAATAGTTTTTAACAACTCAAATGGTTGTAGATTTAAGATAGGTGCAAAGAATACATTGATGCCATCTAGCAAGACTACTTCCGTATCGCTACGGCTAAGAGCACGACAAATAACTTCTTCCGCTAATTGAGGCCGTTCATCGCGAGGCACAAGCAAAAACTCTTCCTCGATAAGCTGCTTAGCTTCCAAATATTTCCAGCCCTTCTGCTCAGACAGTTCACGAATTAGCAAACTTTTACCAGAACCTGGACCACCAACGATAAACAATATACGTTCATCATCACCTTGAATCTTTTCCCAACGTTCTTTTACATCTTGTACAGTAACCATACCCTTTGCCTCCTCGCTGTGACCTGTCCTATTTTACTGGACGGTCAGATAACATAACGGATTTGATATATTGGTTTTTATCATCTAGGGCAAACTGTAAATAAGAATTGCTTGCCGCTGGATTTTTATATTCATATACGGTAGACGTCCCCGCCTTTGTTGTAGATTCAACAATACGAGTTGGCATACCATACACAAAGAGCAATAAATATTTGGTATCACCCATTGCGATTCCACGACGTGTAGGCGTATAAACATTTAATAATACGCGATTGATAAGATCTTTTTTATCTACGCTTACACCGTATTCATTATAGCCAATAAATGTGGATCCAAACAATATTCCTTGATGTTTCCAATCATTATTAGGATCATTAACAAAATGATCATTCAACTTGAAACCACGCAATACAAAATCATCAGCCGTAAGTGTACCAGCTTCAAAATCATACACTTCAGCTTTTGGCAATCCAAACCTAGGCCATACTTGTCCACTAATAATGTCTACAGCCTCTATATTGCTTTGTTTAATGGTGAAAGCAATATATTCTTTTTGCTGACCAAGCATAGATTGTTGTTGGCTATTACTATTTGTATTCTCTACGGGACTCTTAAACTCCTTTTTTTGAGGCAATGAATTTTCGGAATGCCCCTCATAAAGGAAAATATACGTCTCATTTTTCTTATCACGCCACATCGCATTAGGACTGCCATAAGCAAATATCAATTCCATCCGTGTGCTACCAGGGCCAATGTCGCGTACTGTATTAGCGCCCTTTTTCGTACTATGAATATTAGTAATAGTATTTGGTTCAAAGAAGTAAGTCGCCCCTTGGCCACGTAATTGATTATTAACCAACAATTCTTGAGCAGGTCCAGTATATACAGTTACTGCTACATCTTTCATATAATACGTAGTAAAATTATCGCGTACCTCAGTTTTTTCTACATTTTTCGGGACTTCAAACTGATCCCCCAATCGGTATGTGCCGATAGCATAATCATCCTGAGAGCCCAAAGGCGGTAAACTGTTTGCCGTATAAGACTTACCAATATCAGCTAAATTATTTTGAGTGATACTCGGCAAAGGACCTTCGTTCTCACTAGCTGCTTGCCAGAATTGTATAGAGTCACCAAATTCAGTAACAGCCATTTGCTCCGCGAGCCATCCTGTTTTAGATTGCTCATTTTTTCCCTTTGCCTCTGGTTTAACTACTTTTATTGGTGCATTATCAAGATAAGACAAGCTATCAGTTTCCCCTGTCTCCTCAGCGCCACTATCACCGACCGCATTAGCGGATTCTTTAGCTTCCTTGTTGGTGTCATCTGTAGTTTCTACTGCAACTGGTTTAACTGTTGAAATTGTAGGCTCTGCCGCATAGCTGATTGTAGTGGCAGACAAACCTACTAGGAGGACCGCTACAATACGGCTCTTCATAGAATAGTTCATCGATTATTCTCCAACTGTGCACGCAACCAATTCAACCATGGTTCAAGACCGTTGTGGGCCGTGCAACTTACTTCAAAAATTTCTCCATTTGGATTTAAATTATGGATATCTTGTATTGCCTGCTCCTTTTTGAAAGGCACATAGGGCAATAAATCAATCTTGTTAATAAGGATGGCCTTAGACTCTTTAAAGATTAACGGATACTTAAGGGGCTTATCTTCACCTTCTGTAACAGATAAAACCGTTACTTTCATACTTTCACCAATCTCAAATTCTGCAGGGCAGACTAAATTGCCTACATTTTCGATAATGATCATATCAAGATCATCAAGGTTTAAGTCACCTAAAGCATCTTGAATCATCTGCGCATCGAGATGGCACCCACCAACCGTATTGATTTGAATAACAGGCACACCTAACGCATGAATGCGCTCCGCATCTTTAGCGGTGAATAAATCACCTTCAATAACAGCTAGGCGGTAATCCTTTTTTAAATCTTGTAAGGTTGCCTCCAATAGAGATGTCTTACCAGCCCCAGGCGAACCTAACAAGTTAAATACAAATATATTCTTTTCCTTAAACAACTGTTGTAAGGACTCTGCAATAGCATCGTTTTTTGCCAGTACATTAGTTTTAACTTGAACTTGCATGCCCTAACCTTTCTATCAATCGATATCCATAGAGGTCACTTGTAGCTCGCGACCGCCTATAGTTTGTACGAAATGGCTGTCACAATAAGGACAAATAAACGTATAATTTTTTACAAAAAATATCTTATCACAATCTAAACACTTTCCTTCAATAGGAATGGTATTAATTTCTATGCGTGAGCCTTCCGCAGGTGTTCCCTTCGTAATGGCTTCCCAACAAAATAGCAATGAATCCGGTTCTACCCCACTCATTAAACCTAAGTCTAGTTGAATAGAATGAATGACTGTCGCATCATGTTGACGTAAGGTATCGAGCGCTACATCAAGAATACCTTCTGCTATAGACATCTCATGCATGATATGCCTCGTACACAGCTTCGAGCATCATTGTTGTAGTGACTGATCCAACACCTCCTGGTACAGGGGTAATGGCAGATGCAATGTCTTTTACCGCATCATAATCAACATCCCCTACAGTTTTTCCATCCAGTTCATTAATACCTACATCAATAACAACAGCACCTGGCTTAATCATATTAGCCGTAATCATATGAGCACGACCAGCCGCGGCAATAACAATATCACCACGCTTTACTTGCTCTGCTAGATCAGGGGTTCTAGAATGGCACATTGTAACGGTACCATGTGCAGAGAGAGCCATAAGCGCTATAGGTTTACCGATAACTTGGCTACGACCGACTACAACCACATGTTTTTCTTCTACAGAAATATTATAGTGATTTAAAATAGCCATACAAGCCTTAGCCGTACAAGGAGCAAAGCCACCCTTCCCAGCTGTTACTAAACCGATGTTATATGTTGTAAGACCATCAATATCTTTTTTAGGATCTAACATATCGATAAGGGCTTCTGTATCAATGTGTTTAGGCATTGGCATTAGCGGCAAAATCCCATGAATAGATGCATCACTATTTAATTCTTGCAACGCCGCTACTACTTCATCTTGCATTGCCGTTTCAGGCAATTGCTTTAACACAAAACCATAGCCAAAATTTTTAGCTGTTTTTTCCATAAATGTAGCATACATATGAGCGCCGTGGTCTTCACCGACAAGTAACACTGCCATAGTAATCACAGAGTTGCCTACTGCTGCAACTTTTTCTTGTAAAATCGCCTTGTGAGCATCTGCTACTGCTTTACCTCGTAATTCGACCATAAGTATCTCCATTCATTCAAACTATTTATAAAAAAAGGTGCCTCCTGAGAGGCACCAAAGTCTCTTATTCTATTATATAACGAACTGTCTATAATTTCTAATTATCTATTAAAGTGGACGGTAATTGCCGTCCCCGCTTGAACAGTAGTGCCCCCACTTTCATCTTGAGAAACGGCAATACCCGTTCCATCAGGCTTAAACGCAAGCCCCGCCTTATGTAACCAATCACGTACTTCACCATAGGTGAAGCCAGTAAAATTAGGTAACGTTACGGAACCATCACTAGAAAGATTTGGCTCTGGCAATGTATTGCTAGGTTTAACAGCTACAGGAGTACTATCTTTAACATATGGGCTCAATTGGTAGTAGCGTACAAGTTGAGACACAATATCTTTAAATACTGGTGCCGCAATTTGACCACCATAAATAGACCCTTTTTGCGGATCATCAATGGCTACAAGAACCACAAATTTCGGATCCTCTACAGGGCCAAAGCCGATAAAGGATGCAATGTATTGACCATCTAAATAGCCACCGCGTTTAGTATCTAATTTTTCCGCCGTACCAGTTTTGCCTCCAAAGTGATAGCCTTCCACCATCGCTTTGTTACCACCGCCTTCAGACACCTCTTTTTCCAAGATATCTACAATAGTTTTTGCTGTTTCCTCTGGCACTGGTTGACCTACTACAGTATTTTCGGTAGTACTTGTTACTTCTCCTTGAGCATTGCTATAAGACTTGATAATATGCGGACGCATCATAGCGCCTCCATTAGAAAGAGCACCAAAGGCACGTACCATTTGTAACGGCGTAACCGCAATACCTTGACCGATAGACATAGTCGCTACATCCAACTTACTCATATCTTCCGGATTATACAAGATACCTGCTCCTTCACCAGGCAATTCAATGCCCGTTTCAGAGCCAAAACCATAATCGCGCACATATTTAGAAAGGATATCTGCCCCAGTTGTTGTACCAATTTCTGCCATACCTGTATTGATAGAATACTTCAAGATATCTAGCAATCGAACTGGTCCATAACCTTCGCCATTCCAGTTTCTCATCACATGACCATTCGCTACAAAGGCCCCTTTATCATTGTACACGGTTTCTAATTTCCACTTTCCTGAAGCAAGAGCTGCAGATGCAACGATTGGTTTGAATGTAGAACCTGGTTCGTATAAGTTAGTAACAGCAATATTTTTGAAAGCCTCTTCCCCACTTTGATTATAATTGTTAGGATCATAACTTGGACGATTCGCCATCGCAAGAATTTCACCAGTCTTAGGATCCATAACGATAACACTAGCATGTTTAGCCCCTGTATCAGCCATCGCTTTATCAAGTGCACGTTCTGCAATAAATTGGATGGTTGCATCAATTGTTAAAGTTACGCTTTTACCCTTATCAGGTAAGAATTTGGACAATACGGAACCAAAGATAGCATTACCTTTGTTATCGGTAGCAACGATTTCTTGCTGTACGCCCCCCTTTAACTCATCATCAAGGACCATTTCAAGTCCATCGAGACCCTTATCATCGGTACCGACAAACCCTAGTATTTGAGCTGCTAGTACACCATTTGGGTAATAACGTTTGGACTCTTCCACAAAGTTAAGACCCGCAATATTATTATCCTTAATGACTTGTGCCACCGCCTTAGACTTGTCCGCATCCATCATGCGATTAATCCATACGAAGGCAGAATCCTCTTGCAGAGCTTTCACAATATTTTCTTTTGACATAGTTACATACGGCGAAATGAGTTCCGCAATCTCTTGGGGAGACTGTTTAATCATCTTAGGGTCCGCATACAAAGATTTTGTAACCACACTCATCGCCAAAGGCTTACCATTACGGTCATAGATTGTACCACGCGGCGATTGTAATTTTCTATCCACCTGAACTTGTAATAAGTTTTTCTTCTCTAGGTCAAACGTATCGAAGACCTGCAATTGTGCCAAACGTCCTATGAGGACTAAGGCAACAGTCATGAGAATGGCGAGACACCAAGTGGTACGACTCCAACCACTCATGCGTCGCAACGCTTTATTTAGTAAATTCATCATTTCTCCACTGGACGGCGTAACTTATGGTCTAATGCATCATATAGCGCATCTGGTTCATTAGGAACAACCCCATTTTGTACCTGACCCAATAAATACTGCAATCCTTCCCCCACTTGCTTCCCAGCGAGTTTAATCACTCGTTCATCATAATTTAGATCCTTTGTATGCACAGGCATCTCCAAACTAAGATCTGCCATACATTCGCCAAAGGCTAACGTTCCATCTGTAGATGAGTAAGGTTTCCCACAGCCTAACACATCGGCAGCACAAACCTTAGCTAATTGCTCCCAGGCAGTGCGCATAATTTGGCTATCTCGGAACTCTCCGCTGCGAGCTTCCTTACGAAGCCATTTTTTCTCGTTTGCATCACCATTTTGTACGAAATAGTGAAAGCGCATGTGGTTTTTCACAATCCACGCCACTCGTTGCACAAAGGCCTTCGAATATCCTAGGCGTGTTAATAACGTTTCTGTCATCTCCGCTCCTAGTGTATCATGACCACGATCTGTGAGGCGACCATTGATAACAGCTCGTACTCCCGGCATTCCCTTTGCCACATCATGTAATAAAGCGCCCCAACGCAGCACCAAATCCGGTTCCGTATGGGACACAACGGCTAATGTATGGTACCAGCCATCGAATTCGTGAAAGTCCTTTTCTTGGGGCAAATTCACGAGATGGTATAGTTCGGGCAAAATAGGAACCTCCCGAGCCACACCATTTTCTACAACGCGACAAGAGCATTCTGCCAAACGGGATTGAACAAGAACATCCAGGCCCTTAGCCACCGCAGGCTCTAACATAAGACGATTAATCTCATTTCGTACGCGTTCTAAGGATAAGCCAGGTACGCGGTGAAAAGCCTTAGGCATAGCCTCTAATAAATCTTTACTCGGCAAGAAATCTAACTTCGCCACAAAGCGGCACGCTCTAAATAATCGCAATGCATCTTCTTCAAAACGTTCCTGCGCATTACCAATAGTGCGTAATGTCTTATGTTTAATATCTCGGCGTCCACCTACAAGGTCGATAACCTCACCGAAACGGTTCATAGCCATGCCGTTGACAGTAAAGTCACGACGCAACACATCTTCTTCTAAGGTATCGGCATAGATAATTTCTTCAGGGCGATGGCTATCTGCGCCATATCGCTCCGTTCTATATGTAGCAATTTCGTATTGCTTATTCTCTAATGTAGCTACCACTACACCAAAAGATTTGCCGACGAGGTCCGTCGTTTGAATATCATGACTGCGAAGAACCTCAATTACCGTATCGGGACGTGCAGACGTCACAATATCGAAGTCATGCGGCTGTTGATGCATCAAAACATCGCGCACAGCGCCGCCTATGATATAGGCTTCATGACCGGCTTCTTCTAATACGGTCAATATCCGATTTGCTTGTTCCATCATACACGCTCCTTTCTGAACTAGTCTAACTTTTATTTTACTACAAATGAAAGCATGAAAAAAGTGCAATCCTTATAAGGATTGCACTCTTTCCGCAATAGCTGTACCTGTCGGTGTTACCGCAAGACCGCCATCACTTGTTTCACGCAATGCTGCCGGCATAGCGCGACCTATATTATTCATCGCTTCGATGACTTCATCTGGTGGAATTTGGCTTTCAATATTCATTAACGCCATTTCAGATGCAGTAATAGCATGAACTGCATAGAAGCCATTACGTTTAACACATGGTACCTCTACGAGTCCCGCCACTGGATCACAAGCAAGGCCCAATAGATTTTTCATACACAATGCGATAGCATGACCTACTTGTCGTGGTGAACCACCCATCATTTCAACGATAGCCCCTGCCGCCATACACGCCGCTGTACCGATTTCGGCTTGGCAACCGCCAACAGCACCAGCAACACAAGCGCGATTTGCCACGACATTGCCAATACCAGACGCAGCTAAGAAGCCTTTTACAACTGTGGCTCTATCTAATTGGTAGTGATCAGCCACTGCTTTCACAGCACCAGGCATAACACCACAAGAGCCAGCCGTAGGACAGGCCACAATACGGAACATCTTTGCATTAGCCTCGTTTACGGCAATAGCATACGTCATCGCCTTATATGCGATGTCACTCATAAAACGCGGTACTTGACCATTAAGCTGTGCTGCTTGACCACCCGACATACCAGAAGCTGTTTTCTCCGCATAAGCTATACCGTCTTGAATGGAGCTTTCAAAAATATCTAAACGATTCTCTATTTCTCGAACAACCGCTTCTTCATTGCGATCATAATTTTCTAATTCATAGCGCAGTACTACATCACCAAAGGAAATATTATTTTCCTCACCTAGGCGAATAATATCTGCAATTGTATCATATGCATAACTCATTATTCGCCCTCCTATAACGCTTCAAAGGTCATAACATCTTGAATCCCTGGACACTCGCGCATAAACTGAACCGTAATAGGATTTACCACTGTATCCGTAGTAATAACCATGACCGCATCCTTGTGCTTGCCCTTACGGAATACGCGCATCGTAGCAATATTAATATCAGACTCGCTCAATGCTTGACTAACAAGAGAAATCGCACCAGGTCTATCCTCATGGAACACAACGAGCGTAAACTCATCACCTGTAATGGACATATCATTTCCATCTACTTCGGTAATCATAATCTGACCACCGCCGAGAGATCGACCGATAACAGTCATATGGCGGTTATGGTCATCATACATATCAAAACGCACCACATTCGGATGGCCTACATCAAGAGGAGACTCGATGAAAGCAAACTCCATCCCCTCTTTTTTTGCTATTTCATGAGCAATGCGGATATTTTTATCATCCTCTTTATAACCCAATAAACCACCAATCAAGGCACGATCCGTACCATGACCTTTGTAAGTTTTTGCAAAAGATCCATATAAAGTTAAATCTACCTTTTTAGGAGTAGAACGAAAAATACAACGCGCCATCTTGCCTAGCCGAGCAGCCCCCGCTGTATGCGAACTAGACGGACCAATCATGATAGGTCCTATAATATCAAAAATACTATTCATATATGCCTCTACATACACACAAATAATGTGAGAAAGTTCTTACTTACCTATAGTATAACAATCAATATTGATAAATGTCTATATGCACATTAGAGGCATATTTGTGCACATACAAAGGACTGCTATTCTTGTGAAAGCTGTTCTAAAAGTTTGTATATTGATGAGACACCTCCATATCTACACTTATAAAAAGAAAGGACTATACTTATGCAGCGACATCCTTTCAGTACACTATTTTTATGAAAGTTATCTTATAATCTTGTATATTAATGGGACTTATGTTTCACAAATGCTCTACCAACAGGCACAACCTATTGAGGACCGAAACGCGTCTATCTCCCAGCACATACTATTTTAGGAAAATCTATCAAAGAAGTAGTATATTGATGGGACACCTCCATATCTACAGTTATAAAAAGGAAGGACTATACTTATGCAGCGACATCAGGTCACGAGGAGCAAAGAAGTATAGTCCTTTCTTTTTAATTAAAATGTAGCTATGTCATGGGGCCCCATCAATATAGGGCACCCCACGATAGTTTTCATTATTGTTCCGGCCCTAGGTCTCGGAATTCTACGTCTCTAAATTGTGTTAATTCTCCAACGAATTGGAGTTCCACGGTACCGACGGAACCGTTACGGTTTTTACGAATGAGGACTTCTGCATTGTCCCCTTTTTCGGAGTTTTCATCGTAATATTTATCGCGGTACAAGAAGATAA
>OGKO01002087.1_pt1 | contig 10059 bp, 10 predicted proteins | sample 1572451 | NCBI WGS metagenome assembly OGKO01 (sample SAMEA2582089, study PRJEB24529) | metagenome | biome: Human gut stool | place: China | collected 2011 | reverse complement strand
GACACCAGAGAAGGTATTTATGGGGATGGACGAGAAATATAAAGTATAACTATTTTACATTCCTAAAGGGGGCCTCACGCTATGACATCACAAACGCAGTATTGGAATCGTCTTATTCAACCCGGCATTGTCGCATTGGTTGGTGCAGGCGGCAAAACAACAGTTTTATCTAAGCTAGTAGAGTATGGCAGGTTGCAAGGGCGACCTATCGTGGTGACCACTACGACACAATTGTACGAATCACAAGTGGCTCAGTACGAACCTATTTATACAAAGGATATTAATGAGGTAGATGAATATTGCACTAAACGTATTCAACAAGGCTATTGTGGCGCCTGGTTTAGTGGAATTACAAGAACTAAGGTGGATTCTGTAGATTGTGAAAGCATTGATAATCTTAGCACCTTGCATCCCAATTGGCAAATTGTTGTAGAGGCAGATGGTGCTAAAGAAAAATGGCTTAAGGCTCCAAAACATACAGAACCTGTTATCCCTAGCCAAACAAAGACTACAATAGGTGTTGTAAATCTTCAAATGTTGGGGGCCTCTTTAGACGAGGATCATGTACACAACTTGGAACTCGTTCAGTCTATCGTTAATCGTGAAGAAGGCGCTATTGTAACACCGAGCATGCTCGCTCAAATCGTGCTTCATAAGCAAGGCCTATTCCAATATAGCAAGGGCAAAAAGGTGTTGTTCTGTACAGGCTATGATACGGTACAACATAGAATTATTGATGATTTTATTAGCCATGTATTAGATAGTGATATTACAGCTATCGTATTGGCCGATGGATATAAGGCTAGTTGTGAAATTCGCCGCATTATTCAATGCCGATAGGTAGCAAAATGGAATATAAGGCCTGTGAAAGCGCTCCCGTAGGGGGCGCCCTTTTACGAGAGTTTCCCCGCATTGGGATTGTTCTATTAGCGGCTGGGCAATCGCGTAGAATGGGGACTAATAAACAATTACTGCCGTGGAGAGGAAAAACTGTTCTTGATGCGGTTTGTCATGCTTTACAAACAGGCTGGATACAATCTGCGAACGGTAGTAGTTTAGTGAATTATCCATTTGTAGCAGTTACAAATGATAATAGAAATATAGACGAAATTGTAAAGAATTATGGCTTTAGTGTTGTTCATAATGAGAATCCTGAATTAGGTCAGGGTACATCTATCGCTTTAGGTATACAGTATCTATTAAGTACATACGGTAGAAATTATTTTGATGGTATCATTTGTTCTGTATCGGACCAACCTTTATTATGCCCTAAGGTTATTGAAACGCTTATACAGTACTTTCAGCAGAGACATGATGCAGATAATCGAATAATTGTAGTGCCAAAATATGGATTTACACAACATGCTGGGAACCCTGTTATGTTTGGGAATCATTGGTTTGATGCATTACAGACTATAGAGGGAGACCAGGGTGGTCGAACCATTATTTGTGGCGAGGGACAAGATTTTATAAAACATGTATATATAGCCTCTGATTGGGGGGATGATGTAGATACGCCAGAGGATTATAACGATTTGTTAAATCGTGAAAGTGAGGGTGTATGAAACCATTAATATTAGTGCGCGGAGGTGGGGATATCGCATCCGGCGCTATTTATAGATTAAGACGTGCAGGCTATCCTGTAGTTGTTAATGAAATTGCCATACCAACTATGATTCGTAGAGAGGTTAGTTATGGTAATGCTGTTCATATAGGTGAAATGGTTCTTGAAAGGCTGGTAGCACGTCATGTGTCCATCAGTGAAGTTCAAGATACATTAGCTCAAGGTGTTATTCCTGTTGTGACCTCCTCTTATGAGGACTTACTTGACCGATTGCATCCAGATATCGTAGTAGATGCCATTCTATCCAAAAAAAATTTAGGAACAACAAGGTTAGATGCGCCTTTTGTTATTGGTGTAGGTCCTGGATTTAGTGCAGGACGTGATGTGAATGTAGTAATCGAAACTATGAGAGGACATAATTTAGGTCGCTGTATTTACGATGGTGAGGCAGAGTCTAATACCGGCGTTCCTGGTAATGTAGGTGGATATACTCATGAGCGCGTTGTACATTCACCGAAGTCAGGTTTGTTTACTGCCAAGCGTCACATTGGGGATGAGGTGCAGGCTAACGAAGTGATTGGCTTCGTTGATGATACACCGATAAGAGCCAAGATTACAGGCGTGTTACGGGGCATTTTGCATAGTGGTCTTATCGTATCAGATCATTTTAAATTGGCAGATATAGACGCACGCTGCGAGGAGTCTCATTGTTATAGTATTTCTGACAAATCCCTCGCTGTTGGTGGCGGTGTTTTAGAGGCTGTTACTGCATGGGACTATGAAAGGAATAAAGATGGAAAGCATTTATGATATTATGAAAGACCGATTACAGGTGATGGAGCCAACATTTTTGGTGACCATCCTATCGGGGCCTCGCCAAGGGGATAGAACTATCTATAATCAGGATGGGGATATATTATATGGTGACGCTATAGAAGGTTTTACACTAAATAGAGTTAAGCCGAATGCTTTATGTGTATTTGGTAGTACTGAATGCTTTGTCGAACCTGTTGAAAAGGATCCATCTGTACTTGTACTGGGGGCAGGCCATGTAAGCCGTGCTATTACGGATTTATTATTATTTATCGGATGTCGTGCTACGGTTGTCGATGATCGACCTGAATATGTGGTGCCTGAATTCTTTGATGAGCGTGTAACAAGAAAATGTTTGCCTTTGGATGATTTTAGAGACAAGTTACCTCTTGATGAATATAATGGATTTATTATCGTTACGAGAGCCCATGAATTCGATAACACATGCCTTGAACAATTGAGAGATCAATTGCCTACTTATATGGGGGTTATGGGTAGTCAACAACGCATTCATTATGCATTAGAAAATTTGAAAGCCAAAGGTTGGACGCAAGAGGAACTCGATATGATCTATGCTCCTATTGGCCTAGATTTAGGTGCTCAAACACCAGAGGAAATTGCTTTATCTATCGTCAGTGAGTACCTTGCTGTTGTACGAGGTAAACAAGGTCAGTTTTTACGCAGAAAGAGAGTTGTAAGTCATGAATCGTGAGTTTGTAGAATATTTGAGTCAACGCACAGATGAAACACTAGCAGTGGCAACAATTCTTCATACGGCTGGTTCTACGCCTCGTAAAGCAGGTACCTCGATGGTTGTATTCCCTGATGGGTCTATTTTTGGCACTATTGGCGGTGGCCGCGCAGAAAATGAAATACGCCTCAGCGCTATTGATTCTATGAAGAAAAAGGAGCAATATCGACGTATTGAAGTAAAATTAAATGATGATGTAGCCGTAAAGGAAGGCATGGTCTGCGGTGGATGCATGGATGTGTGGATTAAAACGCAAAATGTATAACCCTGTTTTAAATTTACAGTGCTCATAAAATGCGATAAAATATAAGGTACAGCTAATGTAATGGCTGTACCTTATTATTTTGTATAAGGAGTTGCACATATGCATTTTGAAGCCCTCATACATACCTTTAGAATCCTTGATCTCATCGATATCTTGACGGTTGCTATCGGTATTTATTATATGTATAAACTCTTAAAGGATACACGTGCTGTAGCCTTGTTGAAAGGGTTATTATTTTTGGCTATTTTGAATGTTTTAAGCCATGTAATGAATCTGTATGTTATTAACTGGATTCTCCAACAAGGGATGACCGTTATCCTCTTTGCGTTACCTGTCGTGTTCCAACCGGAATTACGTCGTGCCCTAGAGCAACTTGGGCGTGGCCGTATTTTTAGTAAAGCACAGAATGTAAACGAAGAAGAAATGGACATGGCTATCAATGAAGTGATGGCTGCTGCACGCGTTATGTCTCGTGAACATACAGGGGCCCTCATCGTATTTGAACGCGAGGTAGGCTTAAACGACTTTATTGATACAGGTATTATCGTAGACGCCGTACTCAGTCGGGAATTGATTAAAAACATTTTCGTTCCTAGTACACCACTTCATGATGGGGCTATGATTATCCGCAATGGCCGCATTCAAGCTGCAGGTTGTCTATTGCCTCTTACCGAGGACCGTACATTGAGTACCGAACTTGGTACACGTCATCGCGCGGCTATCGGTCTGTCTGAACAAACAGATGCAGTTGTCGTTGTTGTCAGCGAAGAAACGGGTGTCATTTCTTATACCTATGGCGGACATATTTATCGTCACTTACCAGAAGATCAAATTAAAGAGGCCCTTCGTACATTTATGGAAAGACCTCGTCAAAATATTACGAGCATGTGGAAATGGGGTGGCAAGAAATGATGATTCATTTGAAACGCAACTGGCCTGCAAAAATACTTTCATTATTGGCAGCCATCGTCATGTGGTTTTTTATTATGCGCGACCAAAATCCTGTGATGGAGGTTTCCTATACGGTGCCTGTACAGGTGCAAAATTTGGCAGCTAATTACATCATAGAGGATGCACCTCAATATGTACGCGTTACGCTTAGTGGGCCTCGCGATACGATTATTAACTTAAAGTCTGAAAACCTTAAGGCCTATATAGATGCGTCAGGGGTTTCAACGGGTCAAAATAATGTGACTATCCATTTCAATCCACCATCGGGGATGAACATAGTTGAAATCAAACCTGATACGGTAACGATTAATGTTGATGAATATGCATCGAAGAAATTACCTGTTGAAATTGTGCCAATCGGACAAATTCCGGATAATGTGGCCATGAAATCGGTTACTGTGATCCCGAAGGAAGTCACTGTATCCGGTCGTAAACAACAAGTAATGGCTGCCACACGGGTTGTCATGAAGGTTAATGTGGCCGGTCAAACTAAAAACTTTAGTGCTGTTGCTGATTTAGAAGCTTGGGATAATGCGGGCAATGTGCTCGATGTAAATATTAGCCCAACACAAGGCCAAGCACAGTATGAATTAAATTTACTTAGAAAAGATAAAGCCGTACCTATTTCGGCAATAACCGTAGGTCAAGTAGCGGATGGTTATGAAGTCAAAGGTATTACGATTAAGCCTGTACAAGTAACAATTACAGGCCGTGAAGAAATGGTGGATTCTGTTTCGGATCTTAAGACGGAATCTATTGATATAAGTAATGCTACGGCACCTATTGATGGTACCTATAATATAGTAATTCCTGATGGCCTTACTAGTAAGATGACTACGGTTCATGTAACAGTGGATATACAAAGAAAAGCATAGATATGATAAGAATAATAAATCTTCGCGTAGCCGTTACCGTAAAGGCTACGATTGAGGAAATAGTAGAAAAGAAATACCCTCAACTAAAGGGATATATACAGAAAATTCATGTGGTGAGACGTGCCGTCGATGCTCGTAAGAAACCCAATATTGTATTTGTGTATACCCTTTTTGTAGAGGCTCAACATGAAGAAAAAATCATTAAGAAACTAGGTAAGCAAAAGGATGTTACCTTATTTACACCTGAGGATCCAGAACCGATTGCCATTGGTGATAGACCTCTAGCACATAGACCTGTTGTGATGGGCTTTGGTCCCGCAGGTATGATGGCGGCCTTTTACTTAGCTCGTGAAGGCTATCGCCCTATCGTGTTAGAACGGGGACAGGATGTAGATACTCGTGCAAAGGATGTAGAAACATTTTGGAAAACGGGAACCTTTAAACCTGAATCGAATGTTCAATTCGGTGAAGGTGGGGCTGGTACATTTTCTGATGGTAAACTGACTACGCGCGTCACACATCCACGGTTGCATGAAATTTCAAAATACTTTGTAGAATTTGGGGCACCAGAAGAAATCTTGTACAAGCATAAACCTCACGTAGGAACAGATAAATTGCGTCATATGGTAAAAGCCATGCGTGAGCGCATTATCGAATGGGGCGGCGAAGTCCGCTTTGGAGCTAAGGTAACCGATGTATTTGTTGACCAGGACCATGTGGTCGGTATCGAGGTGAATGGTGCGGAACGTATTGATACGACTCTAGTTTTATCTGGTGTAGGTCATAGCGCGCGAGATACGTATGAGATGTTATTTAAACGCGGTATCGATATGATAGCTAAACCATTTGCTATCGGTGTTCGCATTGAGCATCCTCAAGATGTCATCGATCAATCTCAGTACGGTGTGGATCCAAGAAGTTTAGGTTTAGGTGCTGCTGAGTATTCCTTGGTATATCATGATAAAGAATCGGGGCGTACGGCCTATAGCTTCTGTATGTGTCCTGGTGGGCAAGTGGTCGCATCTGCGTCCGAACCGGGCGGTGTTGTAACCAATGGTATGAGCTTGTATGCCCGTGACAGTGGCGTTGCAAATAGTGCTATCGTCGTAAACGTAGGCCCTGATGATTTTGGTACCCATCCTCTAGATGGTGTAGCATTTCAACGAGAATGGGAACGCAAGGCTTATAAATTGGGTGGTTCAAACTTTAATGCACCAGCTCAAACGGTAGGTTCTTTCTTAGGCCAGGCTGATGCGCCGTCTGTTGAAAGCAGTATACATAGTTATGAACCTCATATCGTAGATTGCGATTTGCACCAGTGTTTACCTGATTATGTATCGTCCGTTTTAGAACGGGCCTTACCGTATTGGGGACGCCGTATCAAAAGCTTTGATAACCCTGAAATCTGTATGACCGGCGTTGAAACGCGCACATCTTCTCCACTTCGTATGGGACGTGATGATAATCGCGTATCCACTACAGTCGCTGGTTTTTATCCGATGGGGGAAGGTGCAGGCTATGCGGGTGGCATCATGAGTGCCGCCTTGGATGGTGCAGAAACGGCGATTGCGTGCATGAGTATGTATGCAAAACCTAATGAATGATACTTTCACAAATAGATTTATACATTTACGTGCTATGGTGAAAGCCGAACCTGGATTTTATAAATTGTACAAACTCATGTGATATAATACACACAACATAGATTGAAATACATTCGTTTGTAGACGGAGGAGAATATGGCTCGATTATTTGGTACTGATGGTGTACGTGGCGTTGTTAATGAATTTTTAACACCTGAATTGGCATACCATTTGGGGCGTGCAGCGGCAACACATTTTGGTAAAGAAAAAGAACATCCTACATTTTTAATTGGTAGAGATACGCGTATCTCTGGTTCCATGTTGGAATGCGCGTTGGCATCTGGCATCTGTTCTGTAGGCGGTAATGTAGTTATGGCGGGAGTCATTCCTACACCTGCTGTAGCATACCTTGTAAAGCAACAAGGCTTTGATGCGGGCGCTGTTATTTCTGCATCTCATAACCCATTCCCAGATAATGGTATTAAATTCTTTGATGGTAGTGGTTTTAAATTACCAGATGAAGTAGAAGATCAATTAGAAGTATATGTACGTCAAAGTGCAGATAACGAATTACCTCGTCCTACAGGTGCTGGCATTGGTCGTGTAGAGTATAATGCAAATCTTGCACATCACTATGCTCACTTTGTTCGTCATACAATCGATACATCCCTTGAAGGTTTAACGATTGTCTATGATGGCGCGAATGGTGCCGCTTCTAGCGTAGGTCCTGAAATTTTGTCTGGTCTTGGTGCAAAGGTTATCAATATCAATGTCAATCCAGATGGTTTGAACATCAATCATCATTGCGGTTCTACCCATATCGAAGGCTTGCAAGTAGCTGTTCAACAACACCATGCTGATTTAGGCATTGCCAATGATGGTGATGCAGACCGTTGCTTATTAGTAGACGAAAAAGGTCAAGTCCTCGATGGCGACCAAATCATGCTATTATGCGCTCTTAAATTGAAAGAAGAAGGTAAGCTCAAAGGCGATACCGTAGTTGGTACCGTTATGAGTAATATCGGCTTCCACAAAGCAGCTGAAGAACTCGGTATGAAAACCGTTTCTACTGCTGTTGGTGACCGCTATGTATTGGAATATATGCGTGAACACGACCTTTCCATTGGCGGTGAACAATCTGGTCACGTCATTTTCCTCGATCATAACACAACTGGTGATGGCATGTTGACTGCTGTTCAAGTGGCGGCTCTTGTAAAAGAAAAAGGCCAACCACTTTCTGAATTGGCTGGCATCATGACAAAATACCCACAAGTTCTTATAAATGTACGCGTTGCTACAAAGACTGGTTGGGAAGAAAACGATATCATTAAAGCTGCTATCGTAACAGCTGAAGGTGAACTTGGTGACGAAGGTCGCGTACTGGTACGTGCATCTGGTACAGAACCACTCATCCGCGTTATGGCTGAAGGTCCAGACCAAGAAGCATTACAATCCTTATGTCAAGAAATTGCTGATATTATCGGTAGAGAACAAGGATTAGCTGAATAGCTATATAATTTTGATAAAAAAGCACTACTTTGAATTGTAATTATTCAGAGTAGTGCTTTTGTCATTATTTATCAGCAACAACGAGTTTATATCCGTTCAAGTGAATATTATCTCCTGTAGTATCTTCGTTCGTTAAGGATTTTACATAGCTATCGCCTGTAAGTGTCCAAGTGGAATCTTTGCTGAGTTTCAGTGTAATTTCTTTTGCTGTATTGTCAGTGTTTATAGCGCCAACTAAACTAGATCCATTTGTCATGTCTAGCGCAATGGTGCTAATTGCATCGGCTACAATATTGCCGTTTAAGGCTTGGTTGGAGGCGCGAAGTGTAAGGTGACCGCCATTTTCACCGGTTTTGCCCCAACGGGAGTCGGCCGCTGCTTTCACTAGTGTTGTAGTATTGGAAGTAGAGATAGCATTGCCAGTAAGGTCTACCTCTGCAGTGGTGTTGTTCACATAGATGAAAGCGCCTGTAGCATGGGTGGTGAGTGAGTTGTTTTCTGCTTTGAGACGGGCAATACCACTTTCAGCATCACCAGAAAAGCTTTGGTATAGCATAAAACCATTGTCTTTGTAGCCTGTTACATTAGAGTTGGTAAGTGTGATGGAATTTTTGCCTTCTACGACACCAATTTCACTGTTTTTAGCTTCGCCCGTAATATAGTCAGCTGTGATATTACCAGTAGAGTAGATAATAGGGCTACCTTCACCAGATGTTGTTAATTTGGCAGCCTCTGCTGTAATGGTACCTTCGCCACGGTCTGTAGCTAATGTAGCAGAGTGAGCACCTTCGGTTGTAATAGTAAGATTTTTGCCGTTTACAGTGCCCTTATAAGTGGCATCTAAACCGCGGGAGGAATCGCTCTTTGTGTGAATGTTAGTATTTTCTACATTGATGACAGAACCTTCACCAGTGGCAAATACTGCATTCGAGCCATTGGAATTGGATGTAATATTGCTGCCTTTGATGTTGATTTGACTACCGTCGGTACCGAGTATTACTGCGTTTTGACCACGGAAATTACTATTGTCATCGCTTGTCGTATTGCCTGTTTTATCGAATACGCTGTTTTCGATGGTTACGACTGCTTTATCTTTGCCGATGAACGCATTCTGATCTGATGTTGTATTAGATATCAATTCATGCGCAATGGCTTTATTTTCGGTTACTACCGTAGTACCTGTGAAAGTATTAGGATTAGCTTCAGCTTTTGGAACTGGCCCATTAGGTGCACTCATAGGTGGATTTCCAGCTGGTGGTGCACTTGGTATGTCTTCTGCAAAGGTTGGAAGGAATGCCAATGTAGAAAGGGCGGCACCTAATACGGCAGGAAGTACCCAACGGCGTAATTTTCTATATGAGTGTTTATGGTTTAGAGATGTTGTCTTTTTATGTGTTTTATTATTTTGTGTATTCATTGTAATCTCTCCTGTTAGACAATAAATATGTATCATATAAATTTTGATAAATATGATTGTATAAAATTTTTATAATAAGTAGTATAATGATGGTGTATGAGTGATTTATGAAATCGTTTGGCTTTATGTACCCCTATGAAAATAAGCGTTATATCTCGTGTTTAATGCTTTCATAAGGCCTAGATTCTTTACATTCATTACATCGATTTAGTATAATATAATTTAGTATGATTACAATTGTACTAGTTCTGCCACATATTATTGAAAGGAGTTCCAAATTCGTAAAGGCGAATAGCGCAAGTACCCGCGAAGGCAGTCGTTAGGGTAGACG
>OGKO01002081.1_pt1 | contig 10078 bp, 11 predicted proteins | sample 1572451 | NCBI WGS metagenome assembly OGKO01 (sample SAMEA2582089, study PRJEB24529) | metagenome | biome: Human gut stool | place: China | collected 2011 | reverse complement strand
GAGCTTTTCTATGAGCAATCAACACAAACATCCAACTATAAGTTTTAGAATCAGCAATGCTGAACGCAAACAAATCGAAGCCCGTATCCTTGCCAGCGGCATGATGAAGAAAGATTACTTTGTCCATTCCTGCATCTATAACCGCATCTGCGTTGTCGGCAAGAAAGAAACCATATATCCTCTTGTACAGACTGTTAATGCTCTGTATCTGCAACTGCTTGAAATGCAGAAAACATTTACCGAATGCCGTGAGCACCAAACTTTAAACAGTCTCCCTACAAGCAATGAAATTAAGGAACTACAGACCGATTATAACAATATGCTTACAGCCATCATTGACATGCTTGATGGTTCTAAGTATCTGTGGGAAGGAGAACACTATGAAGCAAAATAACCCTTGTTACCTATTTGGAATGTATGAACCTGATACTGATTCAGTTATTGTTAATGCCATCAATGATACATATACCGGCACGCCTCTTACTATCAGTTGTGAGGAATGTAATTCAGCCGTCTTACTTTATACGCCCGATGATATTGTGTATCTATACCGGCTAGCACAGGAAATTCCTCTGCTGTATGCTGAATTAGCTTGTAAACCTAATGGATTACAGGCATATGTGGAGGCTATGAATGAATTCAACTAAGTCTGCATAACATCACTATATCTTATGCTACTCTTCGGGTTTCTTTTGAGTTTTTCTGAGAAAACTCGAAAGGAATCCGAAGAGTTACCATATTCTCATAAAATGATAATATTACAACATCATATTAACATAATCCATTTTGCAAGCAATTAATGTAACCCAAAAATTCTTTTACTTTTCTAAAATCGCAAAATAAATAGCTAATACTCTTTATAGCCATGTATTCTTCTAAGCATATCCATTCACTCACAATCTTTTTCTTATTTTACATACTTTCTTGATTATTTATCAAATGACAAATTGTAATATTTCAAAAGTTCAAAATTCAATGTAAAGCTTTTAAACTAATCCGTCGCGAAGAAACCCCAAAAATTTCTATTACCTTTATATTTAATATTTACAACCAAAAAAGCGATGTTCATCTCCATGTTCTCTATCAAATTCTGCTACTATCATTTTTTTCTTTCTAAAAATATTCAAATCATCTCTATCAATTTCTGATTTATTTATTGTTATGAAATATTGTCCTCTACCCACATTCTTCAAATAACCATCAACATAATTTATTATATTTGCTTTTGCTACTGGATTTGGCTTGCAATATGAGCCATCATGAACTAATATCGTACATCCAGCATCACAATCCACCCTATTTAAAAATAAAGCCAAATCAAACATATTGATTTTCATATACAAACGACCATGTGAATTTTCATCAGCAATCTGACATACAATTTTTATACGACCTGTATTAGATCTTTTTTTCACATCATTTTCATATATATAATTTAATATACCATCTTCTTCATATGCAACTTGAACCAGATTTTTAAAATGTTTCTCAATATTATTAACATTTACACTATAATTATTATAATCCGTCTCAAACTCTAAGGTTTTTTCAAGAATCTCTTTTCCCTTTTCGTTTGAAAGTTTTGTCAATTCATTAATTTCATTAAATTTTTCAATTTTCATTTTTACATCAGCTAATTTCATATACTCTTCATTTAGCTGCTCATTTATATTATGTATATCCTCTACAATTTGTGTATTCTGAAAAATCTGTGTACATGTTGCTATAACATCCTGTATTTCCTTTTTTTGAACTTGTAAGTATTCCGCTTCTTTTTTTAATTCTTCTATCCTTTCTTTAAAATATTTACCTCTATTTTCAAGCATAAATCCAAAAAAATTTTCCATTTGCTCATAATTTTCCACCAAATCATCTGGAAAATACTTTAATAGCTGAGCATAATACTCTTTTAAATTGACTAGTTCTTGCATTTTTTTATTCTTCTGTTCAAGATTAATAATGCTCTGTTCATATTGTTTCATACTAAAATCATTCTTAAAAATTTGTACTTCAATATCTTTTAATTTTTTCTTTGCATCTGTATACTTATTTTCATCATAATCAATCTTTTCATTAACATCTATTAAATCCAACATAGATTTCATTCTAGATATGTCTGTCTCTATCTTTATTTTATCATTTCTTAGTTTCGTTATGTCCTTTGCAATCGTTTTTATTACGCCTATCTCACTCTCCAAATCAGCCTGTTCCTTCTTCAATTTATTAATTTTTTCTTCATAATCTAATGGAAGCATTGAAAGGAAATTCAAACACTTACTAACTTGAATAGCCCTTCTTTTGGGTAACCCTATATCATTGAAGCCTTGTTTTTCATCTCTTATTATATATTCCCTAACTGCCTGAAAAGAAGGAACATTTTCCTTCATCATATTATGGAAAATATATCTCTGTATCTTTTCACGATACATATCTATCGAATATTTTTCCCACTCTTGAATATCCATTGAAATATCATTTGAAAAATATCCATTTTCCATATCAAGCAATTGTCTACCTAAATACTTAAATTCTCCCTCCAATTCAACTTTTAAGGCAAGCATAATATCTCTTTTGCTTAATTCTTCTTTTTCCTTGAAATCATTAGGCAAAGCCTCTCCAAGCAACATACGAATTGCATCAATCATTGCTGTTTTACCAACACCATTAGAATCTTTTTTTGCAACTCCTAATATGACATTTATTCCTGTTTTATTAAATGTATACTTTTTAATAATTCTTTTTTCCTTAAGACTAAGTATATATAGTTCAACTAAAATCAATTTTCTTCACTTCCATTCCAATTTTATTATCTTTTATATCAATTTTACCCAATCCATATAGAAAAAGCATTGCCAAATAAATATTGGTTTCCATGTTTAGACTTAAATCTTCTGAGTATTTTTGTTGATATCTTTCAACTATCTTTCCAAAGCTTTTATATCCTCCACTAATTATTTCAATTAAATTACTTGCAATATATAAAACATTATCATCTATTGATGAATACTTATTTACTTTAAAATAATCCATTATAATCACCTACAATTCATCATTAAAAATATCACACTCATATATAGACCAATAAACCAATATTTTGAAATAAGTTTTAAGAGTTGTATTAGAATATTGAAAACTACTTGCATATTCATTGAAAATATTTTGTACAATCTCTTCGATAATTTCATTCCCGTTAGACATCTTTCCTACTATCATATTATATTCTGAGATTACAATATTGGGGATACTTTCTCTTTCTATCTGTGATAATAATGAACTTCCCATAATTTCATCAATAACCTGAAAATATCTTGAAAATGATTTGTATTGTTTTTCTATGCTCTTATTACACTTCATATTTTTAAATTTATCAAAAACATCTTTTGGATCTATATTAGCATTTTTAACATTCTGTGAACTAATTTTTTCATGAAAATTCATTACAAATCGTCGAAATTCATCTTCATTTAAATCTTCTTCAACAACTGTTTCATCCACACATGTTTTAAATCTTTCTAAATTTATATCTATTTCTCCAGACACAGCTCTTCTTCCATCTGAACCACCTTTTGTCCAACACTCTTCTGCTTGCAACCATTTATAAAAAATCACTTTGCCACACTTGCCATCAATATCCAGCTCTCCTATAGCAAATGTTGTTGTTGCATAATTGTCAACCATTCCTCCTCCACATTTATATGTTTGAATTATCCTCTCCCCACTTAAGTCATACTCATACCCCGCTTTATGCATATGACCACATAAATATAAGTCTACATTATAATCATTAAAATTATTATAAATAACTCTCTGATCATTTGGTGTGAAACAATTAATTGGATGATGCCCTATTACAATATTAATAAAGTTTTCTTTATCTTTTAGTCCTCTTATAGCTTCATAAAATGCTTTTTTGTAAATCAACAAATTTCCTTCATCATCATCTGTCCCCGCTGTTAAAGATGTATTTAATGATAGAATGTTAACATTTTCTCTGTTATATAAAGCATAAATTGCGTCGCAATTATTCTCACTTACTTTTCTTGTAAAATCATTATACTTTCTAAATCCTTCCTGCAAACTTTGTATTGTATCTTCTTCAAAACTACCTTTTAGCTCCCTCAACCCCTTTATCATAAATGTTCTAGATTGTGTTCTTGTCAAATCATGATTTCCTGGGACTATAAATAGATTATCACAAGAAATCTTAGTTACCGAAATAATTTCATTAATAAAATCTTCAAGTTTCTGATTGTATTTTCCCCCTTGATATACCAAATCACCTGTTATAAAAATCATTTGTATTGGCTTTTTCTCTACAATTTTTTTCAGTTCCTCTATTAATAAATCCCTCATTCTTTGTGTCTCATATTCTTCACTATCTTTAAAATGTATATCAGATAAATGTAACCATCTTAACATATGCATTTTCCTCCTACGCTACTCTTTTATACTTTTTAAATTCAATCTATAAATAATATTTTATAAAATATGCTAGTTCAAGTAAGTATTCAATTTCATGTCATTATTAAATTATTTCTAATATGCGTTGTTTTTCTTTAGTACTCAATTACACAATAAACTACAAGCAATTAGATAATATCAATAAATTGTTTTATTAAAGTCACAATTCCAATAACACTTGCACCAAATGCAGTAATTGATAATACGCCTGCAGTAATCGCTTCAATAACATTTATCACTCCTGATACTTCTTTATGCAATTTAGGAAAAATAAACTCTTTAGCTTTTACAACCAGGTAAAAAAAAGTTTTCATAAATCCTATTAGAATATATGAGAAATATGATAAGACCACTATTCCGCCAATACAAAACAATATATCAAAATACCATTTTCCTTGTTGCACATTTCCCAAGAAATATTTCAATTCAAAAATAAAAATTAACAATGCAACTACCATTATCAATGCATGCACGCCAATTGCAGACATTATTTTATCTTTCTTCTCTCTACTTATTGCTGGAAACATAATAAACCACAATGCTGTACATGTTGATCCTATGGTAATTCTAATATCATTCTGTGTATTCCCACATATAGGACTATATCCCCCTATAAATGTCATAAAAATTCCCATAATCAATATCCCCATATTACAACTAATATAAATTCTGTATTTATTTTCTTTTAATGACTCTTTTAAATTTTCCATTAATTACTTCATCACCTTTTTACAAAACAAATTTTTCATAACCCCATTCTCCATATCATCAATACTATAAATAGTATCCATTACTTCGAATGTTTCTCTTAAATTCCCTCTCGCACTCTTCCAGCCAATTCCATCTGTAAACCATACAAATGTAAATCCATCTATTGTATCGGCTTCTTGTGAAAGCATTTTATAACTTCTTGCAGTCTCATTAAGTTTAGAACCTCCTCCACCATAGAAGTTTGTCTCAATAGCATAGATCATCTTGTCAGTCTTAATTACAAAATCAAATCTTTTAGCTGCTTTTCCCTGATTTGAAAGTGCTGACAAATCAATATTCCATTTAGATTCAATATCTTTCAAATACATCTCTTTAAAGTAATTCTCGTTCTTTTTAAAACCTGCTGCCACAATGTACTTCTCAACCAAATTTTCCATTTGATGTCCACCACGGTTTTTACGTCCATTAGAATCTAAACCTGTTTCAATACCCAATGCATAATCTACCAGATTATTTACAAGATGATTTGCTATCATATCAAACAATCCTGTTTTTCTCATAAATACCTTGTATTGCTCTACATCATAGTTCATAGTTTTGAAATTGTATAAAAATGCTCCATCTTCATCCTGTGCGTATATTTCGTTACCCCTGACTGCAAGTAACAATGGTATACATTTTAATGTTTCCGGATATCTTGTCACTACCTTTTCAAACTCATCTTCTATATTCTTTGATCCAATTAATGAATTCAAAATGTTGAGTTCTACCTTAATTTCATCAACATTCTTAATGACCTTTTCAAAATCAATGTAATAATCATAGCTTGAAATACTTGGTCTGAATTTACTAAGCCATTCGTCAAAATTCCTATTTGTCATTTAGTACCTTCCCCAATCTTTTCTTAGATATTTCCATATATTCTTCGCTTACATCTATTCCTATGAACTTTCGACCATATCTTACTGCCTCTACTCCGGTAGTTCCTGAGCCACAGAAAGGATCCAAGATAACTTGTCCTTCCTCTGTCGATGCAAGTATTATTCTTTCCAACAGATATTCTGGTTTCTGTGTAGGATGCTTTCCCTCCACCTTCTCAGATGGCTTTGTCAATGAGCCTATCCAAACATCCTTCATCTGCTTTCCATCATTCATTTCTTTCATTTTCTGATAATTAAAAAAATGCCGAGACTTCTTATCATTCTTTCTAGCCCATAAAATGGTTTCTGTAGAATGTGTGAAGCATCGACATGCTAAGTTTGGCGGTGGATTTGTTTTCTGCCATGTTATGTTATTAATTATCTTGAAGCCCTCCTGCTCCAATGCCATACCAATTGAATATATATTGTGTAATGTTCCTGATATCCATATTGTGCCATTTGGCTTTAGTACTTTCTTACATAACCTAATCCACTTTCTATTAAACTTATGTTTTTCTTCGACACCGGTTCCACTTTCTGAAAGTTTATCCCATGAGCCTTTATTTACTGAAACCATCTTTCCACCCTGACAGGTAATCCCGTCATTACTTAAAAAATAAGGTGGATCTGCAAATATCATATCAACAGATTCTGGTTCCATTTTTGTTAGAATTTTAAAGGAATCACCTAATATCAGTTGTGATTCTTCTGTCTCGTAGTATAATGGCACTTTCTTTGTAAATAAGTTTTCCATTATCTCGACTCCTCTAATAATTGCATATAATCACTTCTTCACCAACTCTATTGGATGCATCTGAATTAATCATACGCTTTACACTTACAACATCTATTTTATACCCTTTGTTACCATATAATTCATTTATCAAATCTGTATTGTGATTTGTAAGCATACAGTAACAACCTCTGGCTGTTAATTCATCAAAAAGTTTTGCTAGCCGCTTATGGCTTTCTATGTCAAATCCCTCTTTGGTGTATGACTCAAAAGAAGTAGGATTCAATGGTGCATACGGGCTGTCTATAAATACAAAATCGCCCTTCTTTGCACCCTTGCAAGCTTCCTCAAAATCTCCATCGATGATAGTCACCCCCTGAAGATATTTTGAAATCTCCATAATGACGTCTTCATCAACAGAAGCTCTCCGGCTGTTGTTATATGGAACATTAAATAATCCTTTGCCATTTCCCCGATACAAGCCATTAAAGCAATGCTTATTTATAAACACAAACAATGCAGCTAATTCCACATCATATTCCGCTTTCATCAGCTTGTCATTGTAATGTTCTCTGAGTGAATAATAGTATTCCTTACCATCTTCCCACATTTCCGTATCAAGCTTGCTCACAGCCCTCAGGAATGCTTCCGGTGCGTTACATATTTGCTTGTAAGCATTTATCAATGCTTTGTTTATATCATTTATCAGAGGATTTGTAGGTAGCAATTCAAAAGTAACTGCACCGCCACCCACAAATGGCTCATAATAATTATTATACTTTTCAGGCATCCTCTCCTTTATCTGCGGAATTAACTGACGCTTACCACCAGCCCATTTCACAAATGGAGCTACACTTGAATTACTCATTTTGATTCCTCTTCTCTATGTCCACAAAAGGACAATCTATTACTCATTTATTATACTTGCAAACATACAAAATAACAACCAAAACTTTCACTCTTTGTGAATTATCTTACTTCTGAAATACAAATATATACTCATATGCCAGAAGCAGAAAATTATTGTTTCGTTTTTCCCAATAATCAGTAGAACAACAATTATGCTGTTCCTTAATTATAATTTCTTTATTCGTAAATCCTGCCTGTAAAAAGCATTCCATCATACGAAATCCTAACGGAATGACCTTTCCATATTTTCTTAAATCCCCAATCATTACAGCACACATTTTTCCCTTCTTTAACACACGATATGATTCCTCTGCCACCTTCTGCATTTCTGTCAAAAACTTTTCTACATTAAGCAATGAAATATCCCCTTCTATCCTTTTGCTGTATTTGATGATATTGGCATATGGCGAATGCGTACAGATAAAGTCAATTCGACTATCTTTGATAAAATGCAAATCTGTAGCATTTCCATTTCGTGTAAAGATTTTTGAATTTGTTTCACATCGGAATTGTAAATTCGTTTCAGAGATTGAAACAGATTGCGGATTGATATCAACACCTACCGCATGACGATTGAGTAGCTTTGCCTCTACTAAGGTTGTTCCACTACCCATAAATTGATCTAAGATCCAGTCTCCCGGCTTTGAATAGCGAAGTATCAGATTTCTTGGTACATACGGAGACCAATTACCTCGATACTTTCCTGAATGCGTTGCCCAACTGCCCCTGTCCGGAAACGACCAGACTGTTGTTGGTTCAAGCCTAAAATTATTTGGTTGTAAACTTATAAGACATCCCTCCTTCTTTTTTGTTGATTTCTACATTGTAACTCAATTTCATACAAAAATCTATAGTGTTCTTCTTTCACTATAAGTGAATTTATGTGTTATGCATCTCGTGAGATAATATTCACAAATAGTGAAAGAGGTAAATCTATGTATTTTGAAAACGATACTGACCTATATCGTGTTATAGGTGCAAATATAAAAAATTACAGAGAACAAGCCAAATTAACACAGGTACAACTTGCAGAGCGGGCAAAAATCAGCATCAGCTATCTCTCCAAAATCGAAGCTGCCGGATGTGACAAGAGTCTTTCTATCTCGGTGCTTAACCAGATTGCAAATGTACTTGGTGTTGAGATCAGCGTATTTTTTAAGGAGGTATCTACATATGACACAAATAATTAACTACTCATTACCTTTAGGAGATCGTATTTCTATGCGTGAATATCTAATTCAAGCTTTTTTACGTGAAACCCCCGGTACCGGAATAGGCGATAATGCATCACGTTATCAATACAACGTTGAACAATTTGGTAATTATGGCATTTTTCTTAAACGTCCAACCCAATTAAATAAGGGTTTTGATTTTACTGTAAATATTGACGGACTATTTTTCAAAAAAAATCGTCGGTATTCTAATCCAAGCCACCAAGACATTATAGATGCTTTAACAGGTTGTAAAATTAATTTTCCTCGCATTTATCCTGTCATCGCACAAAAGCTGCAGCAAATATACGATTGCCACCCCGTATCGCTCACTCCGTCTGGGGCTACTTTCTGTGATTATGCTGGTAGTGAGCATCCTATCGAAATCATCTTATTAGCTGTGAAATGGTTATTTATGGAACAAGATTGTGCATATTGGAATTATTCCGGACGTGCCATGTTCTATAGTGTTCTTCAAGAAAATGAATTAATTTAGCACCTATAAATAGCAAGAGAGCTTCCAAGTTTAAAAGCTCCCTTGCCATTTTTTCACCTTCCTCTCCCAACATCCTTGACTTTTTCCCTAATCCACTCCATAAACTTCTCGAGCAGATTAATCCCGCCAATCACAAACTGTTTCATAAACTCATATGCCTTTTCCAGCTTGTCCTTTAGGCTATGATTTTCCTCCCACAATATCTGATTCTGATACCTCAGCTCTATCACCTGCTCCTTCAAATAATCATCTCCATCGACCACATCAAGCAGTTCCTTCTTAAGTCTTTCCGCCTCTTCCAGTTCAAATTCAGCCCGTTCAGTCTGTAATTTTGCGGTATCCGATATCATCATCCACTTGTCAGCCTCTTTTTGCGCCACCTCAATTTTCTTCTGTTTATCTGTGAGCTTATCTATATTCTCATAATATTCCAGCCGTAATTGTGAGTTCTTCAAGCGCAAATCCGCTGTTTCCGACTGTAATTTATGGTTCTCGGATATGGTATCATCTAGCTTCTTTTGAGCCTCAGACTGTTCTTTTCTAAAACTGTCTTGCTTACTTTCAATTTTCTTCTCCAAAGAATCAATCCGTTCCTCTTTTAATTCCAGAACAACCTGTGCACCCTCTATCTCCTCCT
>OGKO01002075.1_pt1 | contig 10103 bp, 6 predicted proteins | sample 1572451 | NCBI WGS metagenome assembly OGKO01 (sample SAMEA2582089, study PRJEB24529) | metagenome | biome: Human gut stool | place: China | collected 2011 | reverse complement strand
ATACGGCGACCACCGAGATCTACACTCTTTCCCTACACGACCTCTTCCGATCTTACATATATCTGGGTGCTTTCAAAAAATAAACGTGCTGAGCGCAAGGGCAAGATTCAGTTGATAGATGCTTCGTCCTTCTTCCACAAATTGCGCAAGGCTCTGGGTGATAAGAAAAATGAAATATCTCCGGAAGACCGCAGCACCGTAACGAAGCTCTATGCAGAATTTGCAGAAAACGAGTACTGCAAGATTTACGACAACGAGGAGTTCATTTACCGTGAGTACACGGTTATGCAGCCTCTTCAGCGTAGCTATGCCATTACAGAGGAGCGTATCGAAGCTATGCTGTCTAAGGGTGCGCTTTCTTCTCTCTATGATCAGGCTAAGGTTAATGAATTGGAGAATGCTGAAGAACTAACTGGCAAAGAACAGAAAAAATTGGAATCATTCCAAAACAATCAGGCCTTATACGATGAGATTATTACTACATTGAAAGCTGTCACTTCAGAACAAGTATATAATTCACCGACTGAGTTTATGCCTGTACTGACTAAGGCACTTGCTTCGGCAACATCTGATAAAAAATTGCTCGACAAGATTGCTAATGGCCTCTCTATTATGGATAAGAATGCAGAAATTCAACGTGACCGCAAGGGAAGGATTATTTACGACAAAGAAACCAAGGACACCGAACTGGTGAAATGGGAGGAAATCATCGAAGATTATATGGCACGTGAGGTTTTGCCTCATATCCCGGATGCCGCCGCTTTCTTTGAGGAAGATCTTGGAAAGAAAAAACCTGTCATCAAGACCGGTGCTGAAATCCCATTCACGCGGTATTTCTACAAATATCAGGCATCAACGCCAAGTGAAGAATTGGAAAACAGATTTAAGAAATTGGAACTTTCCGTGACCGAGCGTGTGAGTAAATTGTTTGAGTAAAGGGGGCTTCCACAGGTATGTTCAAATTCATATTTGATTTGTTGACCGACCCTCTGGGACTGCCGATAGAATGGTACTGGGAGTATATCGTTTTGCTCGTAATCGGTGCGGTTGCATATGCAGTCGCTTACCGTTGCGTGGGCGATATGTACAGCGGTGGAATGATTGACGGCAGCACAAGCGGATCCTTCTTTCACTGGCTGATTCGGCTGATTCTATTCGTCATTCTTTGGGCAGTTACTTACGGAATTATTGCAGTGGTAAAGTGGCTGACAGATAATTGGGTGTTGGTACTGAGTATTTTAGGCGGCGTTGTCGCTACTGTTGGTATTGCTGCTGTTATCGCAATAATAGTCCGCAAGCGAAAGAAAAAAGTTGGAACGGAGGTGTCAGATGATGAGAGAAACTAAGGATAGTGGACTGGAGTGGATTGGAGAAATTCCTGCTGAGTGGGGGGTATCAAAAATTGGGCAGGTCTATAGACTGAGAAACACGAAAGTCAGTGATACAGATTATCCGCCACTTTCTGTTACGAATAAAGGGATTGTTCCACAACTGGATACCGCCGCTAAAACAAATGCACATGATGATCGCAAACTCGTCAGGAAGGGTGACTTTGCTATTAACAGTCGTTCCGATAGACGTGGATCATGTGGCATTTCTGACTATGATGGTTCGGTATCGCTGATAAATACCATTCTTGCGCCCCTTGGAGAGATGAATCCGGGATATTATGACTGGCTGTTTCATACAGTTCAGTTTGGCGACGAATTCTATAAATTTGGTCATGGCATAGTTGATGATCTTTGGACAACTGGTTGGCAGGATATGAAAAAGATCACCATACCAACGCCGCCTCTTGCCGAACAGCGCTTCATTGCCGATTTTCTCGACACCAAATGCGCCGAAATCGATGCACTGACCGCCGACATCCAAACCCAGATCGACACGCTGGAGCAATACAAGCGGTCTGTTATCACCGAAACTGTCACCAAAGGACTGAATCCCGATTCCGAGATGAAGGACAGTGGGATTGAGTGGGTCGGTGCAATTCCTGCACATTGGTCTATCCACCCTGTTTATACTTACTTTGGTGAACGAAAGAATAAGAACAGTTTTGGTCGTGAGGACAATTTGTTATCGCTGAGCTATGGCAGAGTTATCCGCAAAGACATTAACACCAGCGATGGATTATTGCCGGAGAGCTTCAACCCCTACAACATTGTTGAAGCTGGTGACATTATTATTCGTCCCACCGATTTGCAGAACGATAAACGCAGCCTGCGCACTGGGCTTGTAAGGGAACACGGCATCATTACTTCTGCATACATTGATCTTTATCCGCTCAAGAAAGTCGATTCGAGGTATTTCCATTTTCTTCTTCATGCGTATGACATCATGAAGGTGTTTTATAACATGGGAAATGGCGTCCGCCAAGGACTAAATTACTCGGAATTTTCTCGACTTATGGTTTTTGAGCCGCCTTATGACGAGCAGGGGGCAATGGCGGATTATTTGGAGGCCAAGGTTGAAGAAGTGGATGCTGTTATCTCTGATAAGAAAGAGCAGCTTGCAACACTTGACGAATATAAGAAATCACTCATCTTTGAGTATGTAACTGGGAAGAAGGAGGTTGTCTAATGGCTACTTTTGAAGAACAACTTAATAATCTGCTAGAAAGGACTCATTCTATTAAAAGCCCAATTAATGCAGCGACAATCGGTACGGATATAAACGAATATAATCGTCCGAGTGAAGTATGGATCAATGATGTAGAGATTTTTTACAATAATTATCTTAAAGAACATCCATTAGGTAACCGTATGAAAACAATCCTGTTTCATAGAAATCTGGATGCTTACAAAAATCTCGTTGGATGTTTGGAGAGCATCAGTAAGGACCAAGATTTTATAAATAAAATGAACGGAATTTCAATGGTTAGTGTACCAAAGTATCAGGCAAAAACCTTGCCTGAATTTGATGTGTTTATTTCCCATGCTAACAAGGACAAAGAAGATTTGATTGAAGAATTATATCAGTCATTAAACAAATTAGGAATTAAGATTTTTTATGATAAAGAGTCTTTGGAATGGGGAGATAATTGGAAGGATCGTATTCTGAACGGCACGAAAAAAGCAGAGTTTGCAATTATCGTTATTTCGGAAAACTTCTTTGATCGAGAGTGGACCGAGCGTGAATTGAATGAGTTTTTAAATCGACAGAATAGAAATGGACAGAAGCTGATTCTTCCGATTTTGCACAACATTACGGTTTCACAGTTACAAGAAAAGTATCCATCTATAGCGGATATACAAGCGATTGACTCATCCAAGTATAGTTGCGACCAGATTGCTTTGCTTTTTGCACGTCAACTAATCAAACGGCTGAAAAGTGAGTAAGGAGGGATAATCAATGGATGATAAAACGATAATTGATATTACGAACTTGGATGCGGAAAAACATGCAGAAAATGCTGCAAAACGAGTTGCTTCATACAGCGAGAAGCTTCTTCATCACGCATCAATTCTTTCCGAAAAAGAATATCAGAAATTTCTTCTTGAAAGACTGGAAAAGGATAATGGTTACGTTATTCGTAAGGCAAGTGACTTTGATCGTTATTTTGCAGTTGACCGTGAGATGCTCTTTAAGTTTCTAGAAGATACTCAGCACGAAACGATGGAATATCTGAGAAAAATATATAAGTCTGATTTGGAAGAGACGATTGTTAGTTTTATCAATGCTGAAACGACAAAAACTCGTGGCAGCCTTCTTGATGTGCTGAAGCATGGAATCGAAATTTCTAATCAGAAGCTGGAACTCATGTACACAAAACCGGCAACTACATTCAATCCAGATTTGACTAGAAAGTATGGACAGAATATTTTCTCTGCAATGGAGGAAGTGTGGGCCAGCGATAAAGAACGAATTGATGTTGTTATCTTTTTGAATGGACTAGCTATTATTGCATTTGAACTTAAGTGCAATGCAGCTGGGCAGTCTTATCAGGATGCAATTTATCAGTTCCGAACCGACCGTAGCCCCAAAACACGTCTTTTTATGTTCAAAGCAGGTACGTTGGTAAACTTTGCTATGGACTTAGAAGAAGTGTATATGACAACAAAACTCGCAGGTGACGCTACATTCTTCCTTCCTTTTAATATGGGAAACGGAGAAGGTGTAACTGCTGGTGCTGGAAATCCTGCGTTTGAAGATAAGTATAGCGTATCTTATATGTGGGAAGATATCCTTACAAAGGATACGATTTTGGACTTAATAAGTAAGTTTATTTTTGTCGAGACAAAAGAAAAAGTAGATGATAAGACCGGGAAAATCAAACGTTCTGAGAATTTGATATTCCCTCGTTATCACCAGCTGGATGTTATTCGAAAAGTGCTTGCCGATGTTAGAGAAAATCGCACTGCACAGAATTACTTGATTCAGCATAGCGCTGGATCTGGAAAAACAAATTCTATAGCATGGTTGGCACATCGTTTAACATCTCTTCATGACGAAGAAAACAAGATAATTTTTGACAACATCATTATTGTCACTGACCGAGTTGTTGTTGACCGTCAGCTTCAAAAAGCAATCATGGGAATGGAGCATAAGGCCGGATTGATTCGTGTTATGGACGATAAGTGCAATTCAGCTGACCTTGCGATTGCATTGAATGGTAATACAAAGATTATTGCAACCACAATTCAAAAGTTCCCGTATATTGTTGATAGTGTAAAGGACCTTAAGAATAAAAGTTTTGCAGTAATTATTGATGAGGCACATTCTTCTACTGCAGGTAAAGATATGGCTGCGGTAACAATGTCGCTTGGTTCTGGTGATCAAACTGAATCAGATGTTGAAGATATGATTTCAAGTGAAATCAAAAGAAACGGTAAGCAAGCAAATGTATCAATTTTTGCATTTACAGCTACACCTAAGCCGACAACAATTCAGTTGTTTGGTCGTTTGAATACGCATGGCCAGAGAGAAGCATTTCACGTTTATTCGATGAAGCAGGCTATAGAAGAGGGCTTTATTCTTGATGTTCTGCAGAACTATACAGAGTATTCAACTTTTTACCAGCTTAACAAGGAAATCGAAGACGATCCTCGTTGTAAAACGAATGCGGCAAAGAGGCAGATTGCACGCTTTATAGAATTGCATGATACTAATATTGCACAGCGTGTAGAAGTAATTGTTGAGCATTTCCGAACAACGGTAATGCAGGAACTGGGTGGCCAGGCTAAGGCAATGGTTATTACCGCGTCCAGACAAGGTGCTGTTAAATATAGACAGGCTTTTGAGGAGTACATTACCAAGAAAGGTTACGACGGAATTCATGCTCTGGTTGCATTTTCTGGAAAAGTAAAACTACCGGATGATGATAAAGAATATACAGAGGCATCTATCAATGGTTTTCCGGAGGATAGACTCACCAAAGAATTTGATACAGATAATTATCAAGTGCTTTTGGTTGCTAATAAATATCAGACAGGATTTGATCAGCCAAAACTGTGTGCAATGTATGTTCTGAAAAAACTAAGAGGTGTTAATGCTGTCCAGACACTTTCGAGACTGAATCGTATTTGTGCTCCATATGATAAAAAGACATTTGTGTTGGATTTCGTAAATACATACGAGGATATCAAAGCTGCATTTGCTCCATACTACACCACAACATTACTGGCAAATTCAGTAACGCCTAATGCAATTTACGACTTGGAAGCTACTATTGATGCCTATGCATTATTTGATCCGGCTGACATTGAAGCTGCAAATGATATATTGTATTCACAGAAAGTAACAGGGAAACAGAAGCAAAGATTGACATTCTTCCTGCAGAAAAGCAAGAAGCTACTGGAACATTATGAATATGAAACACAGCGTCAAGCTGTGGCAGATATGCGTGGATTTGTTCGTTATTATGAATTTTTGCTTCAAGTTTCTAGTTTTGAAGATACTGATTTGCACAAGAAGTATAACTTTATTTCATACCTGTTAGCTTATATCAATATTAAGCATCCAGGTGGTGGCTTTAATTTGGATGGAAAGATCAAAGCCTCTCAATTTGTTCAGAAAAAGGGTGAAGAACATGTTTCATCTGACCTGGTTGCAAAGCCGGTAATGAAACTGCCGACGGCGGAACACTTTGGTTTGAGTGAGGATAAAGAAAAGAGACTGTCTGAAATAATCGATGAGATTAACAGCAAGACTGGCAAGAACTATGATAACGATGTTGTTGTAAAGGCTATGCTGCAGATTAGAGATATCCTTATGAAATCAGATAAACTTAAAACAAGTGCTAAGAATAATACACAGCAAGACTTTGAGTTCTCTTATTTTGATGATATTGATGATGCACTTATTGAAGGATTGTCACAGAATCAAGATTTCTTTTCAATGTTGTTGTCAAATGATGAAATGAAACATCAGGTGATGGGAATTTTTTCTGATGAGATTTATAAAAGTCTTAGAGAATCAGTATAAAGGCGGTGAAAGACAGTGTTCGATAAATTTCGACTAAAAGAAGTGCTGGTAGAGTACAAAAAACGCTTTGTGCAACAACAGTGGCCTAATGAAAAATATAAATGGGAGGCTGTGCAATGCTTTCAGTTAAATTGGGATGTCAATTCAGATGATTTTGCACAGATGCTAACAAAGTCACTTGCTCAGACGGCTAATTTGTTGGCATCGGTAAATAACTTCCCAGCAAGAATGATTACCAAGTTTGCAGAGATTGCGCCAGAAGAAGTACGCTCAATGTATATTGAACTGTATGATGAGAGCAAGGATTTATACGAGAGAGTAGCCAGCTTCAAAAATAAATCTAATACGTTATTAGAGAGGTATGGCAATGGAGCGGCTCAGCATTACCAGTATGAAAATGCGATAATGACATATTTATGGCTTCGATATCCGGATAAATATTACATCTACAAATTGAGTGAAGTAAAAGCTGTCTCGTCGGAACTGGAAAGTGATTATCGATTCAAAAAGGGTGCTTATGCTGATAACATCAGGAATTTTGTGGCATTTTATGATGAGATTTGTGCTGAACTTCAGCAGGATGATGAACTTAAAAATCTGCTTAATTCTCAGCTGACATCTACATGTTACGCTGATCCTGAATTACGAACTCTTACAATAGATGTGGGCTTCTTTATTTCTCGCTATTGGAACAAGGAGGAACCAGGTCCTAAAGCGGATGAGTGGTGGCCGACTGATTATACTCCGGCATTAACGGTAGAGGATTGGTTAGAGCTTCTGACAGATAAAGACGTATTTAATGAGAGCAGTCTCGAAATCATGAAACGAATGAAGGATTATGGTGGAAAGGCTACTTGCACTCAGCTTGCTGTGAAATACGGAGAAACCAAGAACTTTTATAATAGTGGATCTGTTGCATTGGCAAGACGTATTGTTCAAAAAACTGGATGTCCAGTAATTGCAAGAGATGAAGAAAACTCTCGATTTTGGCCTGTATTATATGTTGGTAAGAATGCTGCAAAAGATGAAGAAGGATCTTATGTTTGGAAACTTCGTGATGAATTAGCAGAAGCTCTAGATCAAGTCGATTTATCAGAAGTCCTTTTGTATGCGCAAGATGAAGAAGAAGATCATAGATACTGGTTTTTGAATGCAAATCCCAAAATATGGAGTATGGCTAGCATGCCAGTTGGAGAAGTACAGGATTATACATTATATAATGATAATGGCAATAAACGGCGTATTTTTCAGAATTTCTTAGATGCAAAGGCTGGAGATATGATAATCGGCTATGAGTCCACACCGGTAAAGCAGGTAGTTGCAATTCTCAAAATTAGTGCGGAACAAGATGGAAAATCAATTTATTTTGAAAAAGTAGAAGGGCTGTCTTCTCCAATTGATTATGCAACTCTGAAAGCTTGTCCAGAACTTGAAAAGATGGAGTACTTTGGTAATCCGCAGGGTAGTCTGTTCAAACTGACAAAGGGTGAATATGATTTCATTTATGACATGATTCGTGATGAAAATCCAGCACCACCTGCAGCAGATAGTATTGAAAAATATGACAAAGAAAAGTTCTTAAATGATGTATATATGACTGAAGCAAAGTATGAGCGCTTAGTTGCAGTTTTGAAAAAGAAGAAAAATATTATTCTTCAAGGTGCTCCAGGTGTTGGAAAGACATTTGCGGCAAAGAGACTTGCATATTCGATTATGGGTGAGAAGGATGATGATCGCATAGAGTTTGTGCAATTCCATCAAAATTATTCCTATGAAGATTTCATGATGGGGTATAAGCCGGTTGAAGATGGATTTGAATTGAAGTATGGTATTTTCTATAGATTTTGTCAAAAGGCTGCAAACCATCCTGATAAAGATTATTTCTTTATCATTGATGAGATCAACCGTGGAAATATGAGTAAGATCTTTGGTGAGTTACTCATGTTAATTGAGGCAGATTATAGAGATACGAAAGCAACATTAGCCTACAATGGCCTAAGTTTCTCTGTCCCAAAGCGTCTACATATCATTGGCATGATGAATACTGCTGATAGAAGTCTGGCGATGATTGATTACGCACTTCGTCGTCGTTTTAGCTTCTTTGATATGGAACCGGGATTTGATTCAGAAGGTTTTATTAAATATCAGGAAGGATTCGCAAACGACACATTCAATACTCTGATTGACCGTATTAAGGAATTGAACCAAGAAATTGCTAAAGATAAATCACTTGGTAAAGGTTTCTGTATTGGGCATAGCTATTTCTGTAACACAGATGAGTGTACAGAAGAATGGATGCAAGATGTGGTTGATTTTGATGTGTTGCCTATGTTAGCAGAATACTGGTTTGATGATACAGACAAACTGCAACGTTGGGAGAATATTTTGCACGGTGTATTTCAATGACAAAGGATAAGAGCATTTTAATCAATAATATTTATCATATGCTTTCTTATGCTTTTCAGGCACTGAACCAAGAAACCTATGAAGATGTTGCAGTAGAGTCTTTTGACGAGATGTATAATCTGCTGGCAGTGATTCTGTTTAAGGGAATTCGATTCCAGTCAAAGCAAGGGCTATATAGAGAATACATAAGTCGTCAGGAAGAACTTTCAGTTATGCGCGGCAAAATAAATATGCCGGGTACAATTAAAAATAGGTTGGCACATAAAAGGGTACTTACTTGCGACTTTGATGAGTTGTCAGAAAACAATTTACTGAATCAAATACTGAAAACAACTGTTACGCTTCTTTTACGCAATGGAAAAGTGCAAGCAAAATACAAAGATGATCTAAAAAAGAAAATGTTGTATTTTTCAAATGTAGAGATAATAGAACCAACAGGAATTAAATGGTCGTCCATTCGTTTTCAGCGTAACAATCAAACATATAGAATGCTTGTAAGTATTTGCCAGTTGATTATTGAGGGGATGCTTATTACAACAGATTCAGGTGACTATAGGTTAGCCTCTTTCGTAGATGAGCAACGTATGTGTAGGTTGTATGAGAAATTTATTCTGGAATATTACAGCAGACATTATCCTGAATTATCTGTCAGTGCATCACAGATTCCGTGGTCACTGGATGATGGTATTGGAACCATGCTTCCGGTCATGCAAAGTGATATTCATCTGCAACGTGGCAATACTGTACTTATTATTGACGCAAAATACTATAGTCACACAACACAGTCCCAGTTTGATAAACATACGATTCATTCCAATAATTTGTATCAGATTTTTACATACGTAAAAAATCGGAGTTATCAATTTGGAGAGGAGAAAAATACAGTTTCTGGAATGCTTCTCTATGCAAAGACAGAAGAAGAAATACAACCGGACAATGTGTATCAAATGCATGGAAGTCAGATAAGTGTTAAAACTCTAGACTTGAACCAGCCTTTTGCGGAGATTGCTAATCAGATGGATAGAATTGTGGAGTCACATTTTTCTGGACTTGCAAAGAAATATTAAAGCCATCAATTTTGTTGTGATTTTCAATTGGTGAAATGAGAAGAAACCAGAAGGAGGTCTCTTATTTGAAAAAGAAAAAAGATGAAATAACCATCCGTTCCAGCGCTGCAGAATATTTGACTTATGTTGCTTCTGTCGGTGATCAGCAGGACAGCATTGAGATGCGCTATGAGGATGAGAATATATGGCTGACACAGAAGATGATGGCCA
>OGKO01002071.1_pt1 | contig 10118 bp, 8 predicted proteins | sample 1572451 | NCBI WGS metagenome assembly OGKO01 (sample SAMEA2582089, study PRJEB24529) | metagenome | biome: Human gut stool | place: China | collected 2011 | reverse complement strand
TTCATACAGTTGAGGAGCCTTATCTTCACCCTCTTCCGGTTGTAACAGGTCGTCTACCTGTTCATCATCCATTTCGTCTAAAAACTCATCCATAGTTAAAACCAGTTTTCTTCTTCACTATCCAACGATTCGACCGGTACGCTGTCATTCGGAAGTCCGAGCGAGTCTGCCGGCATTTCTGCATCACCACTGCTGACCTTCAAGACCAAAGGAGCGACAAGTGGGACATGTTCGCCTTTCTGCAAGACACGCCCATGCAGCTCGACACCAATAGCCAGATCTTTAAAATCTCCGGGGACATATTCGATCTCGATCTTTTCAAACCCGCGGGCACGAAGAATGGCGTAAGCCTGCCGGAACGAGAGGTCTTCCACTTCCGGTATCGTAGCCATCTGAGAGGTAAGCGCATTTACGGTGATGAACACGATACGCCCTTCCTTCACTTTCGAACCGGCCATAGGGACCAATTCGACAATCGCACCGGGCTTCACGTCTTTCGAAAAGACGGAGTCGATCACGTTATAGCGTAGATTACTATTCTTGAAAAATTCAGCGGCTTCTTCCAATCCTAATCCTTTGACATCCGGCACTACCACAGCCTCGTTATGCCGAGTGTACGAGTCGAGCCACTTCAGTGTTCCGAACACCAAAGCACATGCCACGACCACAGCCAGCAACAAATTTAAGACGTACGGATTTTTTATCAGTTTAACCAAAAAGTCTTTCATTTCTATCTTGTATTTGTAGGCGGATCAAAAGTAAAAAACAAAGCCGTTAAAACAAAGAAAGTAAAGGCTTTTTAGTAAAAACCTCTACTTTCTTTATGAAAAAATCTTCTAACGGAAAGAATTATCCGTTGTATTCGTCAGAAACTGTTAATTTAGCTCTTCCTTTAGCACGACGAGATGCTAATACTCTGCGGCCATTAGCTGTAGCCATTCTTGAACGGAAGCCATGCTTGTTCTTTCTTTTCCGGTTGGAAGGTTGAAATGTTCTTTTCATCTTTCTGTATATTATTTATTATTATCTTATTCTCATACCAATTTGGGCTGCAAAGATAGAGGCTTTTTTTTAATAAACAAAGAGTTGCAAGAAAAACTTTATTTACATCAAGGCTCTTTCAGCCACAAATACGACATTCAATCAACATCTCCTTTCTCTACCATCTTTTTTATTTCCGTTCTCATTTCTCTGACAGCGGTGCTTTCGACCTTCGGTTCTTTGGTCAGTACGGCACCGGCGGCAGCCCGGAATTTATCCTCCTGATAGAACTCTGACTCTGCATATAGCTTGGCTAACAGATAGTAAGGATACAACCGTTCCGGAAGTATTTCGATGGCCTGAAGCAGTTCCCTTTCCGCTTCCCGGTAGTCACCGAGTGCCTGCCGGTTTTTGGCGATCATATACCGGATCATCGGATCTCCGCTCAGCCGCTTCGCCCGTTCCAAAACCTGTATCGCTTCCGTGTATTGCTCCGTTTTACTGAGGCATTGCGCCTCTTCGAACAAAAATTCCGGTTTATGCTTCAACTTGTCATGCAAGCTGTGGTAATCTTCCGCAACCGATTCATACGCCTTATTGTTATAAAGCATCTGCATCCGTCCCCACCTCCGATAAGCCTCATAGTTCCCTTTCTGCCCGACAAACAGACCTACAGCCGTCAATGCCAGCAAACCGGTCAACAACTTCTCTGCGAAAATCCGTGCCCTCTGCGTCCTTTGCGTCCCCTTCTCCGTTACGCATACCGCCCCCAAAAACATCAGTGCCACCCAAAACGACGGCAACTGCAACGGATAGGACGACATTGCAAACACTACCAGTGCCAACACACCTCCGACCGCTCCATGCTGCCTGTTCCGGATTCCATAGTACATCATGCTCCCCAGCCACGACACGAATACGATCCATCCCCCGATCCCTTGTTCCAGCCCGATCTGCAAATATTCATTGAATGCATATTCGGGGCATCCGGCTACCCGTTTCTCTTTATCGGTCGCCTCCTCCGTCCCGAAATATTGCCCCTGCATTTCAGCATACGCCTCCGGAAACCCTCCCAGACCTGTTCCCGTAACCGGATGTCCGGCTATCGCTTTCCCCGTCACTTTCCACATCAACAACCGTCCGTCCGCCGAATCCCGTTTCAGGCCGTATAGCCCGGCAAAAGCACAACCGGCCAATAGGATTACAATTGCGAAGAATGGAACCGCTACATTCTTATACCTGATATATATGGCTTTCGTCTTTTCCCATCCGATCCGTTCCGCCCAATACACCCATCCGCAAGCCACAACCGCCGCCATCCAGGCCGACCGGCTCATCCCGGCAGGCAAGACAACCAAGATGGCCCCTACGCATACCCAGGCAAAATAGTGCATCCCCTTTTGAAACTTCAACGCCGTCCACAGGCCGGCCGGCAGCACGACCGCCAGATACCCGGAATAGGGACCCGGATTAAAGAAAGAACCCGTCAGCCGGAAAAGCGAATGATTGGAATGACTATAACCATGTAGTTGCTGCATGCCCCAAACTGCTTCTATTAGTCCGGTGAACATCAGTACAAACAGGAAAAAGAATTTAAATTCCCGGTATGCTGTCAATACATATCGTAGCAGAAACCATAGAATAACCAACTGGCCTGCAAATAGTAACTTTTCCGGCTCCGGGTTAAGACTCCACTTGTACGTTATGAGAACAATGACAGCAAAGAATAATACCAAAAGATCCGAAAATGTAGAGGTAATAGCAGTTCCCTTTTGGGTTGACATCATGAGAAAGACGCAAACCGAAAAGAAAAGCATGGCAAGATGGAACCAGCACATTTTCCCGGTCACCAGTCCGTTTGCCAGTTCTGTCATATTTATGAACGGCGTGCAGAGTAGGAATATCCCGGCAGTGGAAAGCAGAAATATATGTAGTAGCTTTAAATTCATGATGCATTCTCTTTTGAAAAATTAATGTCACAGGAAAAAACTTGTTTCCCTTCTTGTATAAAAAATAGCTGTTCTTCATGCCCTTTTGTTAAGTTACGAAGCCAGAATATCGCCCCATGAGGTACGGTGAAATACAATTCTTTACTACTTGCAATTTGCTGTCCTAAAGATTTCCATCCGTCCGATCCATTCTGATAAAATAATTCATAATGATCTCCGGGTTCGATGAAATTATCATCATTTCGGGGGATAACCAGTATTTTCTTGAATTCAGTCACATTTCCCATGTCAAAGATTAATGTCGCATTATCTTCTCGAGACCTGAAAAAAGTTAGCGGATTGCCATCCAACACACATTTGGCAGAGTATTGGTCTGTAGGATATAATCCTTCCACATTGCGGTATAACTGTAGAGGAATGGCTTGAGTCTCGGAAGTGTCGCGGAAAACAACAAATTCTGCCAGTTCCACCCTATGATCGATAGGTGAATTCAGGTGTAAATAACGAAATTGACACGGCTGGCTGAATGAAATAGCCTTGCGGTTTGTAAAGAGTGTATCGGTGAACCGATATAACAGTTGTTTTATGCCTGATACAGAGTTACTGCCTTCTATTGTAGTTCCTATGACATTTCGGTTCAGATATTTAAAAAGATACTCCTGAAAGGGATACTTCCTTTTTAAACAAGCAATTTCTTGTTGCGACGTATCCGGTTTGAAATAGATAATTCTTTGCTTGTCATAAACAAACGGATAGCCATATGTTTTGATATTACCATTATTCACATATAAAAGCTGGAATACAATATCCGGCTCGATATTATGAAAAACTGCATGTCCTTTTTCAATCTGTGCAATATCGACAGGCTCCCAACTTCCATTTTTGAATATTCCGAGATACGCATATTTGCACCCTGAGACAGCTATCGGTAAAGAAATTTCATTCAGCCCCGAATAATTGTCCGTGACATCTTTGACAAAACAATTCCTGAAAAAAGGAAGTACGGTGTTATCTGTTGCCCACTTTTTGAAGCGCCCGTTCTGCATGCCGTAACAATCCCTGTATGCTTTCCCTTTGCGCCTGCCGTCATTGGCTACGGAGCGTACCACCTCATCTTTTGTATACCAGAAAGGATAACACTGGCCTGTGGTATCCCTGACTACATTCCAACAATGCCAGGTCCTTAGATCCGGCGAGTAGATATAATAGTCTGTTGTGATAGGAATCCCGACCGATCGCATTGCATAAGTTGCCACATCGCAGGCATCCCTGCAATATCCTACCCGGGTGGTGAAAAGATAATCGCCTCCGAGATGGGGCAGAGAAAAATCTGTATTATAATAAAACCATTCTTTTTTGAGAACCTGGTTGACAGCGCTGCATGCGTCGATAACATCCGTTCCTTTATAAAGGGAATCCAACTTGGACATATAGTGTTCATAATATTTTTTTCGCCAGTTGCTGAGTGGCTCATTGGCTATCCTGTAAGGGAGGATAAACTCGCAAAAATCATCGAAAGAGAGATGCCTATTCCACGGATATTTCTTCCAGACTTCGAAAGAGAGGTCTATGTTTTCGATCAGATAATCGGCAGTTATTATTTTGGAGTCATATATTTTTTCTCCGTAATAATGCGAATAGGAACTCCATTTATCCAGATGTTTTTTATCTATAATCAGTAAGTCTTCTCCGTAAACGGATTTTCTTTTAACAGCATCGGCCAATATTTGTTTAATAGTGTCCTGTTGCCAACATTCATAACCATAATGATATGGCATATTTACAATAAGGAAACGGGCTGCTGCCAGTTTTTCAGGGTCTGTGGAATAATAATCGAGCACTTTTTCTAATTCTGTCCTGTTGTTTTCGGCGAATCGTAAAGCATATTCCAGCCGGTTATCCTTATTAAAAGTACAGGATGACAATAAAATAAGGAGGCATATAAAAAAAATCGTACTCATATTTTTCGTATTGAGATTAATTAGTGTATTGCTTTAAAAAAACGTTCCCATCGAAATTCACCGGTATAGGGGTCAACCGATTTCCAAATGAAAGCTGCTTTCCCGACAATATATTCCTCCGGTAGTAACCCCCAATAACGTGAATCCTGCGAATTTTCTCCTTTGTCTCCGGCCATGAAATAATAGTCTTTCTGAAAGCAGTAGTCTTTTATTGGTTTGCCATCAAGGAAAACGGTTGAATCTTTATATTCGACTTTAGCTTTTTGTTCCCAAGAGATTAGTTTATGATATAACTGATAGTTCTTCCGGCTCATCGGTAACTGGTCACCGGCTTTAGGTATATAGAGTGGCCCAAAGTTCTGAATATTCCAACCGATAATGGAATCATACGGGAAACTGCGATATACACCACCCGGAAACTCTTCTGGTGAAGTCTGTCCGATTTTTTGTTGTGACGCGATGTTTCCGAGCGGTTCGTTTACTCCTTCTATTCGAAATTGACCGTTTTTGATGGAAAGTGTGTCTCCCGGCAGTCCGATGCATCGTTTGACATAGTACTTCAAAATGTGCATCTCGATCTTGTCCCAATTGTTCGGATGCGGAAAGTTGAAAACCAGTATGTCATTCCTTTCGATATTGCGGAATCCGGAAACCCTGTGGATTTCGACTTGCTCCAATCGCAATGTTGCGTTGAGGTTGAATAGTCGTGCACCGAGCACCGGTTTCCAGACCGCTACAAAATCCCCTTCGACTAGCTCCGGCTCCATCGAGTCGCTGGGGATATGAAAGGAGGCGAAGAGGAAGACTTGGGCGAAAACCCAAAGAATAGCCAACCCCACCACGGCAAGGAAAAAATCCAATAGGATGTCAATCCATCGTTTCATATAGATTATTACACAATATTACCTAACTCTAAATAACCCAATTGTATATCATCGTCAAAAGACATGATAATCCGATTGTTTTCTTCATCGTAACAAAATTCCAATATATTGTATCCTATTTCTATTGTTTTAAGATAATTGCCTTTTAAGTCAAAGACTAATAAAGTTGTAGGCCTGCTTTGTTTACCGAAATTATCTCTCCCGTCAGAGTAAGAGGCTACAATTTTATCTTTGGCAAAGATCACAGAACCATAATATTTTTGTTTATTAGAGGTTTTGTTATTCCATTTAGAACCATATATATTGCATTTTAAATTCCCTTCCAAATCATATATGGTCATTAAATCATGATGATCATAACACTCTACAAATGTTTTATTTTTTATGGATACTGCAATATTGACACGTTTTTTTTCTATTTCCGGATGAGTGTATTTGAGCTGTGTAATTTTTCCGGTCATCATATTCCAAATTGCCCCAGATTGATTAAAACCGGAACGACCGGTCGGTGTTATTATAGAAGCATAACATAGTGAATCATTTATGTAATAATATCTATTGGGTATTTGTTCTTGATTCAAATTCACTTTAACTGTAGGTATATAATTGAGGGGATTTGAAAGTACACTGTCAAGCTTGTAAGTGAATATTTTTTGTTTACCATAATCTGAAATATAAAATTCCCGGTCATCCTCATTAATACAGACAGAACCAAAACTTGTGATTTCCGTAGGACCAGGCCCCAAGAAAGCAGTGCTACAAATATACTTGAAATCATATTTATCAAATATATGCACAAGGCTGTCTTTTGAGACATAATCCCCTATAATTAAATACCGGTCAAGTAGAAAGGGTTGTGAGTATCGATTGATTAATACATCTTCTGTTTCTATTTCTTTAACTTTACTGTGAAGATTAACGACATTGTCACGTTTGTTTTGATAAACTTCTGTTGTCACTTTTTTTGTACAACTCGAAAAAAAAACGAACAACAATAATAATATGTATATATTTTTTTGCATATCACTAATATTTTAGTTTCTATATATTCCATTAAAAAGAGGTTAGTGCAGATTCTCTCCCTACAAATACTTTAGAGAGGGAATAAAGCACTAACGCAATTTTTTTATTAACATGTCCAGTCTTTTTCTTTCACATTTGGATAATATCTATAGCACCAACATCCTTTTTCATCATATTCGGTGAGGTATCCGTTAGGACATTCGTCATCTTCATATCTTGCTAAAGCCTCTATATTAGCAAGTGCCAAATCCGATAATTCCACTTCCTGTTTGTTCTGCTGATAATTCCAGCCAGCCGCTACGGCAATGGCTGCAAAGGCTATTACGCCAAAAAATTTCTTTCCCATTTTATTTTGTTTTTAGGAATTTGAATTCTATTATTTGAACCTTTCGTCCAGTATCATTTCCCGGAACAGGTGATTCCAACCTCTTTCTTGTTTTCTATAAATTTACCACCACACCTGTTTACCCTCCTCATAAGTAAACGGCCTATGTTCTTTTCCCCGCGTATGGTTATGAATGCGGAATAGGGCATTTTGAGGTATATTATAAAATGCCAGCCTGTTTTCTTTACCATATTGCCGGCCTAATGAAATCCATTTCTTATCCCAATAGAATAATTCATATAATTCTCCGGTGACGATTCTGTTGTCATCGCTCCTTGGGTAAAACTCGACCTTTTCGATTTCACGAGGTTGGCCGAGGTCGAAAACGATATATTGGCGTTTCTCTGATTTATCAGGTTGATAAAACGAGACCCTGTCTCCATCCATTACGTTTTCGAGTTTATTGTCACTTATTCCTTTTGTTCCTGTCAGCTTCCCTTCCAACTGTTGCCGGTTTTTTCCGAAAATCTTTATTTCTGCAATGGAATAAGCATCTTGGAAAGCCGGAGTGTTTTGAAAATCGCAAACCAAATAGCGGTATTTCTTGTTTGTCGGAATTTTGAAACTGTCTTCATAAAAAGGTAGTTTCTCAATCGTATATACATTCAGACTGTCTGACAAATCTTTCTTGTTGCAAACGGAAAAACGGGTTCCGACCGTTCCGGCTGCTTGCAATGCAGTGTGTAGGCGGTATGGAGTTTTCGAGTAGAATGTTGCAGATATTTCCTTTTTGTCTGCTTCTTCAGAAAAACATTTTAATTCTCCATTCTCTTTGAGAATAAAAGCATTTCCTGCCGGGATGATTGCCCCGTTTTCGTAGTAAGCCGGCAGATAAAGCACATTCACACCGACTTTAGTAAATAAGGCCTGTTTTTTTCTTGGGATGCTCCAACATACCGGAATCCAATTATTATCGTCATAACAGCATAAATAGACATATTCTTTTTTGTGTTTGTTGTCCCATAGGGGAACTTCGATGTCTTTGCACACGATGTATTTATCCGTAATGTCCTCTATTCCCGGGTTCCTGAAGAAATCGGGAATTTCTTCTTTTGCTTTGAGTGCCAAACAGTTTTGTTGTATCTCATAATTAATCCTGTACACCTTTGGAATCGTTCTACAGTATTGTATGGAAACATGGGGGAGTGTATCTTTTACTGTCGGGCTGTAGGTGTTTTTCCAGAATATATTGTCGACCAGTATATCACTATCTGAAATGTATGGCCGTTGGGTATTATCGTACAATTTCTCAATGTGTTCATCTCCGATTATTTCCGTCCAGAAATGGGGAGAATTGGCATTACCCCAGTTGGGAAAAGTATTTAAAGCTGCCGGAATACCGTTTGCCCGTAATGCAGCGATTTTATAGATATTTGCTTCCAGGCAGGTCCCGATCTGTGCTTTTGCAAGGTTTTCAAAGGTGGTGGGAAGCAATCCCGGATATTTTCGAGTAAAAAGCACCCAATTTTGAGCAAAGGTCCTGTCAACATCTTTCGACAGGATAGCTCCGATTTCTTTGTATGATTTTTGTTGAACAGTGTCTCGCAGTTCTGCATATTTTTGAAGAAAAAAATCAGAAGCATATTCCCAATAACAGTTACTTGTCGTATATGGAAGAATGTATTTACAAAATGTGTCAAAGTCAATGTCTTTACACCACGGATATTGTTGCCATATATGGAAGCAATAGTCGATGTGGCGGATTAGAAAATCAGCGGATATGTGTTGAAGATCTGGTATATATCGAGTATGCACTCTTTTATTTGGATGCAGCCGATTGATACTATCGCAAATAACATAGTGGGCACCGTTTTTATATCGACCGTACTTTTCAAAGTAGGTAGCCCACGCATCAAAATAGGGTTGAGAGGCTTTGATGGAGTTTGTGTCCACCGACTGTTTCCCTAACATATTTCGGATGATGAAATGAGATGCTGCAAATTTTGGGGAGTCTTCTTGATACTGTTCCAATATACGTTTTAACTCCTGCCTGTTTTTATCCGCAAATTTGAAGGCATGAATTAATGATTTCTTCTCCGCAGAGGAACAAGCAGAAAGGAAAAATAGTAGGAGTAAAAGAGGTATTACTGGCATATATTATTAATATATTTGTGTGTGAGAAATATTTAATATTGGTATCGTATAATGACAGGATCCGGTTGTTCGGAAAGACCATAAATATATTTCATTTTAGAGTCTACACAAAAGAATGTAATAGGAATATCTAGCTCATAATGTCGTAAAGGGTTGCCTTGGTAATCGAAAACAAAAATAGTATGTTGCATTTCTTCTCCTCGTTTTGGAGATATTCCATAATATAATGCCCAAATTTCAGAATCAGTTAATACTCCAAATAAATATGCAAATTTGGTTTGTTCGGGAATTATATAAGCAAAATCATGATTTTCGACTTTTCGGTTCCCCAAAATAGGTATAAAATTATCTGGTCCTTGTATTCGATGCATAAGTTTCATATCAGAATTGTATATATCAATAAGATCTGAATATGTATAAAAAATAACAATCTTATTGTTATAGTGATTATAATATATTCTATTTTCCCAAAAGCGCTTTTTTAAGTTTTCAGGGATATTATTGATTGATACTTCAGGATATCCAACTTGATATTTATTGTCTTTGTTCCCTAAAGTATCAAAATGTGTTACTAAATTTTCGGAATCAGTTAAATCTGAACATAAGAAGGAATTATCAGGCAACACGGCAACACTAGTTGGAGCACCACTGTTAAATTTGATAGAGTTTACAGGTGAAATATTTTTCTTATTTAAAAAATCAGATATTTTATATGCATTCATTTTTGCTTGTTGCATATCGAAAGCCCAAACTTTATCAAGGTAGAACTGCAATGACCAGCAATTCAGAAATTCTCCCGGTCCGATTCCTCGCGGAATATTCTCTGTTTTTTTGAAGCCGT
>OGKO01002061.1_pt1 | contig 10170 bp, 9 predicted proteins | sample 1572451 | NCBI WGS metagenome assembly OGKO01 (sample SAMEA2582089, study PRJEB24529) | metagenome | biome: Human gut stool | place: China | collected 2011 | reverse complement strand
TTCAGTGCGTCCATTTTTGAATCCTCCATTTGTTTTTAGACGTTCATACACGGCATAGCCGTCAGAGGACCGCCCGTTTAATGATAAATACTTGTCATTAACCCCGCTGTGGTCTCAGCGGACACTAACGCTCTAATAGGATAGCACAAAACCGGCTTGAATGCAAGCAATTTGGCGAAAAATCTTGCAAAAATTTTCTGTTTTGCCTGATAGACAGACTTTTGCGCCGCTTTAAGCAAACAGCTGACGGTCTGCCGTTAAAAATTCGGTGCGCAGAATGTTGGCACTGGCGGCGGGCAGACCGAACTTTTCTTCCAGAAAGCCGGTGAGCAGCGAGGGGTTCAGGTTCAGCTCCTGCGCAGCGGGCAGGCACAGTTCTATCTGCACGGTGTCCCCCGCTGCCGTATAACTCAGCTGCGGGATATGTTCTTTGAGGTCTACGATCTTTTTGCCGCGCTTGCTGTGCTTTTCCACAGGGGCCGTCTCCAGTGCATTGTACTGTTCCAGCACCGCACCGGCAGCCGCCGGGTAGCTGATGCGGTAGCAGGCAAAGGCAATGCTGTCCGCCTTCATTTCCACCGGAGCCACCCGGGTAACGTAGATACCGGCGGGCATAATGGCGTTGAGGGCGGTCTGCCAGTGGGCAAAATCCGGGGCTTCGGCCTCGGTCTTGACATCCACGCACTCGCACTCGCTCTCCTGCCCCAGCGAGAGCGGGCAGGCAAAGGTCATGTAGATATGGGGGTTGAAGCCCAGCGTATGCCACACCGGCAGGCCGCTGCGTTTGAGCACCCGCTGCATCACCCGCTGCAGATCCAGCAGGGAGATATAGGAGGCTTCATTTTTCTTTTCAAACGAGATTCTGACTGTAATCAAAGCAGGGACCTCCTAACAGATGGTTGGCACCGCAGGCATTGCAGGCACGGTTGCAGGGCGGGGTGGTCTGGGCGGCCAGAGCCTTGTTGTACTCCCGCACCAGATACTCATGGGTGATGCCGTAATCCATGTGAGACCACGGGGTCACCTCGTCCAGCGCGATGGGACGCTGGCAGTAGAAGGCGGGGTCGATACCCAGGTCTGCAAAGGTCTGCATCCAGGTATCGTACTTGAAGCACTCTTCCCAGCCGTCGAAGTAGCAGCCGCGCTTATAAGCCTCCACGATGACCGGTGCAAGGCGGCGGTCGCCCTTGGCGAACACGCCCTCCAAAAAGCTGGTGGTGCTGTCGTGGTAGTTCACCTTGATCTTGCGGCTGTGCACGCTTTCCAGCAGGTGCTTCTGCTTGGCTTGCAGGGTCTCGGCAGTATCCATGGGCACGAACTGGAAGGGGGTGTGGGGCTTAGGCACAAAGCAGGCGCAGCTGATGGTCACCTGCACGCCGCGTCCCTTGGCGTGGTTCGTATTCTTGTAGTAGAGGTCTACCACCTTCTGGGCGGTCTCGGCAATACCCTCGATATCCTCCATGGTCTCGGTGGGCAGGCCCATCATGAAGTAGAGCTTGACCGAGGTATAGCCTGCGTTAAAGGCGATGGTGCAGGTTTTTTCGATCTCGTCCCAAGTGACGTTTTTGTTGATAACGTTGCGCAGGCGCTGGGTACCGGCTTCGGCGGCAAAGGTCAGGCCGCTCTTGCGCACCTTAGTGGTTTTTTCAATGAGGCTCTGGGAGAAGTTGTCTACGCGCAGGGAGGGCAGCGACAGGCTGACGTGCTCCTTGGGTGCCCACTCGTTCAGGTCGTCCAGCAGCTCTTCCAGCTGACCGTGGTCGGAGGTGGAAAGGCTGGAAAGGCTCAGTTCCTCGTAGCCGGTGTTGGCACACAGATCCTGTGCTGCCTTGTTCAGCAGGCTGGCATCGCGCTGGCGCATGGGGCGGTACAAGAAGCCCGCCTGACAGAACCGGCAGCCGCGCACGCAGCCGCGCAGCACCTCGATGCTAGCGCGGTCCTGAATGGCACCCACCATGGGCACCACAAAGTTTGTGGGCGGGGCAAACTGGTTCAGATCCTTGATGATGGCCTTCGTGATACGCGCGGGGATGCCCGGCTCGTTGGGGGTGATGGCCTTTACTCTGCCGTCCTCGTGGTAAGTGACATCGTAGAAGGCCGGGATGTACACGCCCGGGATCTTTGCAATGTTGAGCAGCAGCTGCTTTTTGGAGATGCCCTCTTTTTTGGCCTTTTCGATCTCAGCGCAGATGGCGGGCAGCTGGTTTTCGCCCTCGCCCAGCTGGATGACGTCAAAGAAATCCGCAATGGGCTCGGCATTGCAGGCGCAGGGGCCGCCCGCAACGATCAGCGGCCAGCGGTCGTCACGATCCTTAGAATAGAACGGGATACCCGCCAAGTCCAGCATGGCAAGGATATTGGTATAGGAAAGCTCGTACTGCAAGGTAAAGCCCACAGCATCAAAGGCCGTAAGGGGGTCCTTGCTCTCCATGGTGTACAGCGGCAGCTGCAGGCGCTCCATCTCTGCCTTCATATCCAGCCAAGGCATAAAGGCGCGCTCGCACCACCAGTTCTCGTGGCTGTTGAGCAGCTCGTACAGGATCTTTTCGCCCAGAAAGGACATGCCTACCTCGTAGGTATCCGGGAAGCAGAAGGCAAAGCGCACATCCACCTTATCCTTTTCTTTATAGATACTGCCGGGCTCGCCGCCGGTATAGCGGCCGGGCTTCTGCACCCGTCCCAGCGCTTCTTTCAGTTTGGGATCAAACATCGGGTCCTCCATAAACAATCCGTTTTTTGCGTTCTTTTTATTTTACCCCAAATGTGCCGGTTTTGCAATCGTTTCCGGCGGTTTGTGCATACTTTCCGTGTTTTTGCTGCCACAGCGCCCCTGCACACGCCGCCATCTGTGCACCGTCCAGCGGCAGCACCGGCAGCAGATTGAACAGCCCCGTCAGCAGATTCGCCGCCCAGAATGCGCTGCCACGGATGGTGGCAGCTTGCGCAAGACGCAGTGCCCATACCCCGGCAAGGGCAAAATTGACCACAGGCCCGGCGGCAGCCAGCACAAGCCGCTGACGCGGGGAGAGCCTCTCCCCTACCGTGCGCATACAAAAGCCGGTCATGGTCACCTCGATGACCGGCAGATGCCTTTGCTGGATGCAGTAAACGAGAATGTGCCCCAGCTCGTGCAGAATAGCCGCCAGCAGCCCCAGACGCAGAAAACCGCTGGCATCAAAGTAGAGCAGCAGATACACCACGCCGCACAGCAACACCGGATCCCGGAATACAAGCTTCCCTGCCCGCACCCAGCTCACGGAGCATTCTCCAGCAGGGCGGCTGGGTCGCAGGCAGTGCCCTGTCGCCACAGTTCCAGATGCAGGTGCGCACCGGTGGCGCGGCCTGTCTGCCCTACCGTACCCAGCGTCTGCCCGGTCTGTACCACCTCTCCCGGGCGGACGTAGAGGTATTGTAGGTGCGCATAGCGGGTCTCGCAGCCGTCCGGGTGCAGGATGCGCAGATGGTTGCCGTAGCTTGGGCTGTATGCCGCCGCAGTCACTACGCCCTCCTGTACCGCTTGCACTGCCGTACCTGCTGCGCAGGCGAGGTCGATACCGGAATGGAACGCAGGCTTGCCGGTAAAGGGGTCGGTCCGCTTGCCGTAGGCATCCGAGATGCGCCACACCGCAGTATCCAACGGAAAGCAGTACTTTTTCGTGTTCCGCGCGGCCTGTACCGGCAAAGCTGCCAGCAGACAGAGTGCCAGCCCCGCCAGCACAAGTGCCATGATGCCCCACCGCCGTCTGTGTAGTTTTGCTGCCTGTCCGCTCCGTTTTGCCCGCATACACTGCCCTCCTATCCCGAAAAGTGTATGCACAAGCGGTGGGCAGCAGAACCCGCCCACCGTTCCGTAGAACGTGATAAAAGCATTTTCACGGGAGGGGTCACAGAGGAAAGCTTCATCCACAACAAAAAGAGCCGTCGCACAAATTTCTGCGCAACAGCTCTGTTTTTGATTTACATGATTTTACAGATCAGCGCCGGAAAAAGCTTCCGATGCGTTCCAGCAGGCTCTTTTTCTTGGGTGCGGTGACGGTGACAACAGGCTTTGCAATCGGCGCTTTGGGGGCAGGCTGCGCAGCGCGGGGCTTGTTGTTCAGCATCTGCTCCAGCGCCTCGTAGTGGTCGGGCTGCTGCGCCGCCGGGGCAGTTTCCGTTGCCTTTTCCGGTGCGGGCTGGAACACATGGGGCAGCTCCTGTTTGAGCTGTTCCACGGTAACTTCCTGACAGACTGCCGCCGTTTTTTCCGTTTCCGGGACGGGAGTGGTACACTTCCACGGTTCGGAGCGCTGCCAATCATTGCGCAGCAGCTCGTACATACCCATCTGGCTGTTGACCAGCGGTTCACCCTCGGCGGGCTTCACCTTCTGGTAGTTACCGTTAGCTTCCATGACCCGGGCATTGACATTATCCCGCAGCTGCAGCTGAAGGATATCGGTGAGTTTTTGCACCAGAACAGGGTCCTCCACCCGGACGCCCACCTCCACACGGCACTCGGTATTGCGGGTGAGGAAGTCGCCGGAGGCAATGTAGATACGGGTGTGGGTGCCATCAAAGAAGCTGTAAATGCGGCCATGCTCCAGATACCGTCCCACCAGACTGCGGATGTGCAGGTTCTCGGTCTTGCCGGGCACCTCTGCGCGCACGCAGCAGATGCCGCGCACGATCATATCAATGCGCACCCCGGCACAGCTGGCTTCCTGCAATTTGAGGATGATGTCCCGGTCGCTGATGGAGTTGTTTTTCAGGATCATGGAAGCCGGGCGACCCATGCGGGCGGCAGCGATAACGTGATCCATCTCGTCCAGCAGCACGCTCTTGAAGCGCAGCGGGGCTACCAGCATCTTGTCGCTTTCCTCAGTGAGCTGCTGCACGGCCAGATTGCGGAACACCTTGGAGGCTTCCTCGCCGATGCGCTCGTCTGCGGTGATAAAGGAATAATCGGTATACAGTTCGCTGGTTTTTTCGTTGTAGTTGCCGGTACCGATCTGGGTGATGTAGGAGTAGCCCTCTGCGCCCTTGCGGGTGATGAGGGTCAGTTTGGAGTGCACCTTATAGTCCTCAAAGCCGTAGATGACGGTGCAGCCGGCGCTTTCCAGCTGCTTGGACCAGTCGATGTTGTTCTGCTCGTCAAAGCGGGCGCGCAATTCCACCAGCGCCACCACTTCCTTGCCGTTTTCGGCGGCTTCCATCAGCGCCTGCACGATCTGGGACTCCCGCGCCATGCGGTAGAGGGTCATCTTGATGGAGATGACGTCCGGGTCCTGTGCGGCCTTTTTGAGCATGGTAATAAAGGGACGGATGGACTGGTACGGGTAGCTGAGCAGCACATCATGCTTCTGTACCTCGGCAGCCAGATCATAATCCGGCGGCGGCAGCATGGGGCGTGCAGGGGTGTAGAACAGCGCCGGGTGTCCCTCGGTCTCCATGCGGCCGGAAAGCTTGAAGAAGAAGCTCAGGTCAAGTGGGCTCTTTTGCAGGAACACCCGCTTGCGGGTCAGCTCCAGACGGCTGCACAGCAGCCGCTCCACCTCCGGTGCCGGGGCGGGGGTGATCTGCAGACGGACAGCCGCCAGCTTGCGGCGGCGCCGGAGCAGCTCGGTCATGATCTCACGATAGTCGATATCGTGATCCATCATGCCCTCTTTTACGTCGATATCCGCGTTGCGGGTGACCCGGAACAGGCATTTTTCCTGTATGGAATCCTTGCCGAAGATGCTGGACGCATAGTGCAGCACCAATTCCTCGGTGAGGGCAAACTGCACAGCGCCGTCCTTTTTGATGAAATGCATCCGCTCCATCTGGCTGGAGATGGGCACGATGCCAAGGCTCTGCTCCTGCGTGTGCTTTTCCTTGAGCAGCACGCCAAGGTAGATCTCTTTGTTGCGCAAAAACGGGAACGGGTGGCGGTTATCTACGATCTGCGGGCTGAGGATGGGGAACAGCTCGGACTGGAAGTATTTTTTCCAGAGATGCTCCTCCTCCTTGGTCAGGTGGTCGAAATCCACCTTATGGTAGCCGTTCTCTGCCAAATTTTCCAGCGCTTTTGCGTAGAATTTATCGCACTCCTCTTGCAGCTGCGCCGTTTTGGGCATAATGGCGGCCAGCTGCTCGGCGGCGGTCATGTTGGTCTTGTTTTCCCGCTTTTCCTTTTTGGTCTTGCTCTGCTCAAGGTTTGCGCGCTCCTGCAAGGAGCCCACGCGCACCATGAAAAACTCGTCCAGATTGGAGCCGTAAATTGCCAGAAATTTGATCCGCTCGCCCAGCGGGACGTTCTTGTCCTTGCCCAGTGCCAGAACGCGGCGGTTGAAATCCAGCCAGCTCAGTTCGCGGTTGATAAAGATCGATTCGTCACTCATAACAATAAATCTCCGTATTTCCTCTTTGACCAAGGCAGAAAGCGGGCTACGCCCTAGCGGACATACGCCTGCCCCGCCCATGAATCCACCATTGCGCGGGTAATGCCCGGCACCTGCGCGGCATCTTCCACCCGTGCAAACGGGCCGTACTGCGCCCGGTAGTCCAGTATAGCCTGTGCACTGCGGGGACCGACACCGGGCAGGGTGCACAAGGCATCTGCATCGGCTGTATTCAGCTCTACCTGCGTATACGCCGCCAGCGCTTTTGTGTCCGGCAGCGTCTGCGGGGTTTGCGGGTGCAGCGGCACTGCAAACCAGAACGCCAGCCCTGCGCAGACCCCTGCGGCGGCAAGGCACAGCAGCAGGAACAGCCCTTCGCGGCGCTTTTTGTTTTGCATAGGCTTCTTCTCCCATTCTACCTGATTCCTTGTTAAAAAGAAAGCCCTCTGCGGGAAAATTGCAGAGGGCTTTGCACAAATTTTACACGGATTTTTCAGCAGCACGCACCATGCGGTACAAAACCTCCACGGCAGCACCACCGGCGGCATCCGTCAGGGTGATCTGCTCGGCGGCAAGGCGCAGCTCTGCCGGGGCGTCGGCGGCCACTGCGCTGTGCTCTACGGTCTGCACCAGCTCCAGCATGGGCTGACCGCCCGCCAGCGCAAGAACCTGCTCTGCACCCACCTGCGCCATGGCGCAGACGGTGTCCAGCATTTCCCGGCCGGAGATGCGCTTCGGGATGAGGACAAGGGTGTCCGGGGCGATGCGCTCGCCCAGCAGGGCAACACGATCTCCGATGGCCTTTTCGGCCAGCGAGATCAGGGGCACAGACTTGCTGTCCTGATACAGCAGCACCCGCAGCACCTGCTCAGGGTGGATATCGGCGGCGTTCGCCAGCAGATAGGGGGTCCACTCCTGCCGCAGATGGCGTTCCAGTGCATTGCTCATGCGCAGCACCCGGGTGGTGCCGTCCTGCATCTGCACAGCGACACCCACGCCGGGGGTATCCGGCAGGCAGGCAAAAAGTTCCTGCTGCTGGGCAAAACTGCACAGGGGCACCCGGTTGCCGTCGGCATAGTGGTAGGCCATGGTGCCGCCGCACACCAGCGCAGGCGCTGCCAGACGCACGCTGCCCAGAATGGAGCGCACCGCGCGCGGAGAGCGCTGCGAAAAAACGGTAAGTCTGCCGCCACGGCTGCTGAACAATTGCAAAACATCCCGTACCACATGGGTCAGATTTCCATCCTCGCCCAGCAGCAGGTTATCCAGATCACAGAGCACCAGAGTGGATGCCAGAGAATCGTTCATGTGTTTTTCCTCCTGAGAGTTGCGAGAAAATGGGTAAAGTAGTCCGGCAGCTCGGAATCGAACCGCAGCTGCTCCCCGGTGATGGGATGGACAAAGCCCAGCGTTTTGGCGTGCAGGCACTGACCGTGCAGGCTGGTGATGCAGTTGTGGGGGCCGTACACCGGGTCCCCTGCTACCGGGTGGTGGATGGAGGCCATGTGTACGCGGATCTGATGGGTGCGGCCGGTCTTTAGGCGGCATTCCAGCAGGGTGAACTCGCCCAGCCGCTCCAGCACCTTATAGCCGGTATAGGCGTACTTGGTGTGGGGCTCGGTGGCCGGGTAGACTGCCATTTTTTTGCGGTCGGTCTTGCTGCGGCCAAGGTTTGCTTCCACAAAGCCCTCATCCTGCGCAAAACCGCCGTAGACCACCGTCTGGTAGGCGCGCTCTACGCTGTGCACCGCCATCTGCTGGGAAAGCCCGATGTGGGTGGCGTCGTCCTTTGCCACCACCAGCAGGCCGCTAGTGTCCTTATCAATGCGGTGGACGATGCCGGGGCGGATCTCGCCGCCAATGCCGGAAAGACTGCCCTTGCAGTGCCACAGCAGGGCATTGACCAGCGTACCGTCCGGGTTGCCGGGTGCAGGGTGCACCACCATGCCCTTGGGTTTGTTGACCACCAGCAGGTGGGCGTCCTCGTAGACGATGTCCAGCGGGATATCCTGCGGCACGGCCTCGATGGGCTTTGCGTCAGGGATCTCCAGCAGCACGGTGTCCCCTGCCTTGAGCTTCAGGCTTTTGGCCACAGTCTTGCCGTTGCACTGCACATGCCCCTCGGCCACCAGCGCCTGCAGCGCCGAGCGGGACAGGCCGGTGTCCTCGCCGCTGAGAAAGCGGTCGATGCGTTGGCCGGCAGTCTCCTGCTCTACGATAAATTCACGCTGTTCCATGATTTACTGCTCCTTGGCGGCATCATCGGCGTGGACTTCGTCCAGAAAGATCACCAGCACCCACAGTGCCACGCCCACGCAAACGCAGATATCCGCAAAATTGAACACGGCAAAGCGCATGAACAGCAGGTTGATGTAGTCCACTACCTCGCCGTTGAGCACACGGTCGATCAGGTTGCCGATACCGCCGCCCAGCACCAGCACCAGCGCTGCCTGCTGCAAGCGCTTGCCGCGGCTGCGGAAAAACAGGCCGTAGGCCACCGCCAGCAGCGCTGCACTTGTGGCAATGATAAGGAACAGCTGCTTGCCGCTGAGCAGGCTGAAAGCCATGCCCTGATTGAGCACGAACCGCAGCTCCACTACATGTGGAATGAACGGCATAGCGCCTACCGGCTGCAACGCCTGCACCGCCCACAGCTTGATCAGCTGGTCGATGCCGACCAGAGCTGCCACAGCCGCCAGATTAAAGAGAATAAATGCCATTGGCTACCTCGTTTCTGTTATAAAAAACGGCGCTCCCCGGTCAAGGGAGCGCCGCCCTTTTACAAAACAGATTTGTATTTATGCGGGGGACGCTTATGCTTCCACAACGCTGGCGCAGCGTGCGCACAGGGTGGGGTGTGCGGGGTGGCTGCCGATGGAAGCAGAGTACTTCCAGCAGCGCTCGCACTTGTCGCCGGTGGCGTGTGCAGCTGCAACACCCAAGCCCTCGACAGCGCTGGCAGCGCCGCCCTCGCCCTTGACCAGCTCCACATGGGAGACGATCATCAGGTCGGCCAGCTCGTCCATGGGGATGCTGTTCAGCAGATCATAGACGGCATCGTTGCAGTACAGGGTAACGGAAGCTTCCAGAGAAGCACCGATGAGCTTTTCAGCACGGGCCTGCTCCAGTACCTTCTTGACCTCGTCGCGCACGGCGATGAGCTGTGCCCACTTTGCCTTGAAGGCATCGTCGGCGGCGTACTGGCCAGCCTTGGGCATCTGCTCGAACACCACATACTTGTTCATGCCCTCGGTCTTGGGCATGAAGTCCCAGATCTCCTGACTGGTGAAGCACAGGATGGGGGCAATGATCTTATCCAGAGCGACAAGGATCTTGTACATGGTGGTCTGGGCGGCCTTGCGGGCTGCACCGTTGGTGCAGTACAGACGATCCTTGGTGACATCCAGATAGAAGTTGGACATGGCCACCACGCAGAAGTTGTACACAGCGTGGTAGACCTTGTTGAAGTCGTACACAGCGTAGCCTGCGTTGGTGTTGACGATCAGGTCATCCAGCGCAGCCAGTGCCCAGCGGTCGATATCCTGCAGCTGGTCGTCTGCCACACAATCGGTGTTGGGGTCAAAGCCGTCCAGATTGCCCAGAATGAAGCGGGCGGTGTTGCGGATCTTGCGGTAAGCTTCGCTGAGCTGCTTGAAGATGTTCTTACCGGCGCGCACATCCACGGTGTAGTCGGAAGAAGCCACCCACAGACGGATGATATCAGCGCCGTAGTCCTTGATGATCTCGCTGGGCTCCACGCCGTTGCCGGCGCTCTTGTGCATCTGCTTGCCCTGCTCGTCCACGACCCAGC
>OGKO01002060.1_pt1 | contig 10176 bp, 12 predicted proteins | sample 1572451 | NCBI WGS metagenome assembly OGKO01 (sample SAMEA2582089, study PRJEB24529) | metagenome | biome: Human gut stool | place: China | collected 2011 | reverse complement strand
GACATGAAACCCGCCGAACCGCAGGCAACGGATATCGGAGCTGTGAATCCTGTCGCAGAAACCAGTCCTGCCGAACAACCGGCAGCCCATCCCGAGACGGATGTCCGGCTGCTGGATCTGAACAAAATCGTCAATTCGACCTACAATCCCCGCAAAAACTTCCGCGAAGATACGCTGCTGGAACTTGCCGAGAGCATCAAACAGTCGGGCGTTCTTCAACCTATCTGCGTGCGTCCGAGGGACGAGGGCTTCGAGATCGTCTACGGCGAGCGTCGCTACTGGGCTGCCGCCATGGCGAATCTGAAATTCATTCCGGCCCTGGTGCGGGATCTGTCGGACGCCGAGGCCGAGGATGCCGCCATCACGGAGAACCTGCAGCGCGAGGACGTGCGGCCGCGCGAGGAAGCCGCCGCCTACAAGCGGGCCCTTCAGTCGGGACGGCATACGGTCGAGAGCCTCGTGGGCAAGTTCGGCAAGTCGGAAGCCTACATCCGCTCGCGTCTAAAACTCTGCGAACTGATCGACGCCTTGGCCGGGATGCTCGACAAAGAGGAGATTTCGGTGGGCGTCGCTACAGAGATCGCCAAATATCCCGCCGACATCCAGCAGGAGGTCTACAACGATCATTTCGCCGAGGGGTGTTACAACTCGTGGAAGACGGCGCGGATCAAGGAGATCGCCCGGCGGCTCTACGAGCGTTATATGACCAAGCTGGAAAGCTACAACTTCGATAAGACGGAGTGCCTTTCCTGCCAGCACAACACGGCCAATCAGGTGCTGTTCAAGGACGAATGTGCAGACGGCTGCGCAGGCTGTCAAAACCGCGAGTGCATGATCCGCAAGAACAACGAGTTTCTGGTACAGAAAGCCGTGAAACTCCTCAAGGACGATCCGCGTACGACGCTGGCGACGAACGGCGCGACGCCCGTCGCGGTGCTCGAAGCGCTCGAACAGGAGGGCTATCACGTCGAAGAGCTGGAATACAGCGTTTATCACTACGATAAAGGCCCTCAGATGCCCGACGCTCCACAAGCCGAGGAGTTCGAGTCAGAAGAGGATTTTACTGAGGCTAAGGAGGAGTACGAGGCCGAAATGGCGGCGTTTGCCGAAGAAACTCAGCGGTTGGAGTTCGACATCTCGGAAGGACGGGTGCGCAAATACGCCGTCATCGGCAACCTCGATATTGAAATCCGCTACGAAGAGATCGAGGACGAGGAGCGGGAAGTGACGGTAAACGAGGGGCAGGACGATGAGCATAAGGTCTTCGTCACCGTCGTTCCGCCTTCGCCGCTGGAGGGGCTGTTGCAACAGGAGCGTCGTTACCGGGAAATCTGCTACGAGCATATCACGACCGATATGAAGCGTGTCTTCCTCGATGTGAAGGTTGCGAACAAGCCCTTTCAGAAGGAGGAGCAGCAGATGTTCTACTACGCCGTGATGCAGCGCGTGATGAGCGATTCGAAACTCCGTCAGTGCGGTTTCCGGCCTAAGGAGGGCTCTTACCTGACCGACCGAGAGCAATTTGCCGCGGCGGGACGCATTACGGTCAAGCAGCAGGCTGCGTTGGTCCGCGCGTTTCTGGTGGACTACTTCCGCTCGGCGGCTCCGGACTTTCGTTGTACGGACGAAACGCTCCTGACGGGAATGATGTGCCGCTTTGCGGATCTGAACTTCTCGGAGCAGAGCCAGAAGGTGCAGCAGGAGTATCTGAAAGTCTACGAGCGTCGCAAAGCCCGTCTTCAGGAGCAGATCGATGCTTTGCAGGCAAAAGCCGAAGCGGAAGAAAAGGTCGCTTCGATGCAGGAGACTCCGGACTTCGAGCCCGAGGAACTCCCGGATCTGGTGCCGGACGAGATGCCCGACGCAGAGCCGTCGCCGGAGCCGCTTATTATTCCGCTGGATCCCGATATCGAACCCGACACCCGAATGCCGGAGGAGATGAAAACGGCGGCATAGTAACAACATGAACTAAATAACCGACGGAGCAGACATAGCCTGCTCCGTCTTTTCATTATTATTGCTATGAATAAGATTTCAGAGATTCCGGAACAGACACCTATTGCAGAAAAACCGACAGTAGAGATGCCCGCCGATCCGTGGCGCTGCGGGGCGTGCGGTTCGCTGCGGGTATCCTGCCAAGTCTGGGTGGACAGCAACACGTACGAAGTACAGTCTATGGCGGAAGACAAAGATGACTTATGGTGCGACGGATGCGAAGAGCACACGTACCAGATCCGCGAAAGCGAATTGATGTCCGATACGGTCGAACCGTGGTGGAAGGATGGCACGACGGAGGAGGATCGGGAAATTATTACAGGACTGAAACGGGAGAATTTCCGCCCGAAGGACGATTGCAGGGCTTTCCGCGATGCCTGCGACGTGTGGTGGCGCGGCAGGACGAACGGCGAGAAGATCCGCCTTTGGCGGCAAGCTGCCGCTCCGGAGGAAGAATAACGTAAAGATAAGAGCCATGAACAAGAACCTTATTGAAAAGATCGCTCCGCAGTTGACGGAGCTGATGATAAAGAAAATGGAGACGCTCACCGAGGAGTGGCGCAAGCCGTGGATCGCCGACCTTGCGCACGGTCTTCCGCGCAATCTGCGCGGCACGCCCTACCGGGGCGGGAATACCCTGATGCTGCTGTTCCTCTCGGAGATCGCAGGCTACAGTACGCCGCTTTTTATGACGTTCAAGCAGGCCAAGGAGGAGGGTCTGAACATCCTCAAAGGCTCCGGTTCGTTCCCGGTCTTCTTCTGGAAACTCTACATCCGCCACAAGGAGACCCGTAAGAAGATTGAGTTGGCGGAATACTACCGCCTGCCGCAGGAGCAGCGGCGGCAATACGACGTGCTGCCCGTGATGCGCTATTACCCGGTCTTCAACATCGACCAGACGGATATGTCGGAACAGCAGCCGGAGCGCTACGCTTCGCTTACGACACCGGCCGAACCGAAAGACTACTCGGACGGCCTGACATGCGAACCCCTCGACCGGATGCTGGCGGAGCAGTCGTGGCTCTGTCCCATCCTGCTCAAATCCGGCAACAGGGCGTCCTATTCACCGACGCTCGACCGGATCGTCTGCCCCGAAAAACGGCAGTTCCCGGAGGGCGCGGCATTCTACACGACACTTCTCCACGAAGTCACGCACAGTACGGGGCATGCGGAGCGTCTGAACCGTCCTTTTGGCTCTTGCTACGGAGATGCCGACTACATCCGCGAAGAGTTGGTCGCCGAACTTACGGCGGCCTTGTGCGGTGCGATGCTGGGCTTTGCCACGACACCCCGCGAAGAGAGCGCCGCCTATATCAAGGACTGGCTGGCGGAGTTCCATAAAGAGCCGACCTACCTGTTCGACATCCTCACGGACGTGAACCGTGCCGCGCGGATGATCTCCGAACGGCTGGCCTGCGAACAGGAGCCGGAAACCCCGGGAGCGATTCCGGCCGAAGCCGCCTGATCCAGAAACCGAATATAAACGATTGTTCAACCTGTGCCGCGGCCGAAAAACTGCGGCGCTTTCATTATCAGCAATATGCAACAACCCAAAACCGAAGATCGGTACAGCTGCGAAACGCTGCTGCCGATGAATACGCTTTACGACCATGAACACCACCTGACGCAAGAGGACGTGGACATGGCCAATAAGCTGGTGCGGCATATCGAACATACCCGTAACCCGCGTATCCCGCAGGTCGGCGACCGGGTACGCTATACCACACGCCACGGTGACTTCCACAGCAACGCCCTGATCGAGGCTGTCCGTGAAGACGGAATGCGCTCGATCTGCCTGTGCCCTTACGTGCCTTTCGTGTGGGCGACAGCCGGCGGTATCGGCTGCGCGGTCAGCGGCGGGCCTTTTACAGCCATGATGCCGCAAGAGCTGAAGCCTTCCGGTGCTGTGCCGGGAGATTTCTGTGCTTGGGGCCATTGCGGCGCCTGCGGCAACGGAGTTGTCCGGTTCAGCGCCGAGGTGCCGTTGTGGGAATACCGGGAACCGGAATCGCTTTACGGCGATTTCTCGACCGAGAAATGGCGCAAGATCAGCCTTTACAAGGATACGGAGTGCCGAAGCAGCGATCTTTACCGGGGCGACTGCATTTCGTTTCGGACGGAGAAGGAATTTCAAATGTTTCTTTCTGATTACGAAGGAACCGCATTCGCAGCTCCCTACCCGAAATCCGTCATCGTCTGGTGCTATCGGGACGAGCAGACCGCCGTATCGCAAGAGAAATGGGATGCGCTCGATGCTCCCGTTACAGAGCGGCGCATCTACAACGCGCCCCAACCCGTAAAACTCGTCAAGGATCACGGGCGGCACACCACGGTCTGCTATTTCGTCAGACCGGAATTTTCTTATAAATAACTTGATTCTCTATGACTATTAAAAACAAAGAAACACTCGAAAAACTGCGCACTTATCAGATCGGTGTGATCCGCTCGGTCATCGCCAGCCGGCAAGGGCGCCTGGGAACCTATTCGGCCGATGCGACAGACCGCGAGAGGCTGGCAGATACGGACGGCCTCGCCTATGAAGAGTATTACGAGTCGCCCCTTACAATCAGATACGACGGTCTTTATCGCAATGTAATCTCCCTCGAATTTTGTGAGGACGGGCTGACTCCCGTCTGCCTGATGAACGGCGGGGATGATTTCCCGCTTCCGCTTGAAAATCTCTCCTGCGATACCCTGCAAGGCATCGTCGAATGGCTGGAAGAATACGATTTCATCCCGTCCGCCGAAGCTGCGCCGCAGACGACAAGCGACCTTACGGCAGATTTCGTGGAATGCAGCCTGCCGGAATATCCTACGCGCTACGACGTTTTCCGGCTGGGTGAATTGCAGAACTTCCTCGATGGCCATGAATCCCCGGAATTCGGGCTGAACCGCGACGAAGCCGCCGCGGAGCGCGACCGTTTGCAGCTTCGGATCTATGCCGAGGCCATTACTGCCTTTATGAAAAGGCAGTCCGCAGCGCTTCCGGGCAATGTGTCCCTGCGCGACTATGCCGAGGCGCTGGTCGATATCGCCTATGAAGCTGGGCGCAGGAAATTCCGGCCCTCGGACAACTCCCGCGATACGGCCGCGACGCTCATTGCCTGGGGCGACGAGTTCTCCCGGCAGCACGGAGATGCAAACCGGATGGAGAAGGAGTACCTCGACGAGATTTACCGATTCACCGACGAGAAACTGCGAAGCGTTCCGAGTAAGGACGATCCGAATGCGGAGTTCGACATCGCCTTTCTGAACCGTACGGCTCTCGAAAGACACGGATACGATACTGCGACGATTACGGACGGCGATCTGCAGAAGTTGGCCGAACGGATGGGCGATTATTATTGCGAGAGCAGCAAGTTCAGCGAAGATCTGCGTACGGCCTGCGGCGATTTCGGATTGAAGCTCCGGGACACGACCAATCCGAAATAACACGACACTTCACGTATTGTCAAATTAGGCCGCAGCCCTAAAGCTGCGGTCTTTTAATTGCATATCATTATGAGCTATCAGATTATAACACGTATCACTATTACCCCCGACCTGCGGGTGATGGTGCGCATGGCGGCGAACAACATCCGCCCGCTCGACTTCCGTTACGACGAGGTCGTATCCCTAACAGAAACGCTGCGCACGAAAGGCCGTCCGACGCTCGAACTGGAACTGCTGTCGCTTTTTTTCAAGGGCCTTTGGCAGGGCCGAACCCGCTATGACCGGGCTGTCGGTTACACGCTGCTGACCGACGGCATCGACAAATACGAGGCGTGGGAACGCTGCCGCGAGGACAAGGAGTACGAACGTGGCCTGCTGCTGCGCATGCGGGGCTTCCTGCACTATCGGCCCGTTCCGTGCCGCTGCCACCTCGAATATCAAAGAAGCCCTGTGCGGCGTATTTATGTCGGATACATCTCTTTTTCGCGGCAGAGGCGCCGCATCTTTCCGAGCGTCCTCGACGCGCAGGCCGCGCTGTTCGCAAAGGGCTGGAATCCCGACAAGTTCCAAATCGTCGAAGAAGAAACGAACCCTAAATCCGAAATACAATGAAAACCTATCGCATCAACAAGAACGCCGCGCGTCTCGCGCAGGGGACGGGCTTCGCTCCCGAATTGATCTATAACATCTCGCTTGTCCGGTTTCAGGGCCGTAACGGCCGCTGTATCGCGGCATGGACACCGGGGATGAAGCGCCCCCCCCCGGTATGTCTACAAGGCCCACACCCCGGAAGAATACGACAAGGCTATGGAGCGTATCCGGCAGGAGGCCGAGCGCTTCCGCCGCCATGACGAAGCCGTAGCGCGGTCGAGTGAGGAGTTCCGACGTTCGCTGCGCGTCGGCGACATCCTCTACTCGTCGTGGGGCTGGGAGCAGACCAATATCGACTTCTATCAGGTCATAGCGATCCGCGGCAGCGCGGTAGACCTGCGGCAGCTCGACCAGCGAACTACCGAAGACGGCTATATGTGCGGAACGACCGTCCCGCTGCCCGATGTTTTCAAGGGCAAGACCCATACGCACCGTCTGTCGAAAAATTATATCCGCATCGACTCATACCGTACTGCGTGGAAATGGGACGGGCAGCCCCTGCGGTGCAGTTGGTATGCATAATATAATGCTATTGAGAATATCATTACGCGCTACCGCCTGCATAAAACGCAGTGCGACAAGCGCCGCAAGGAGATCGATCGGGAGATTGAACATCTGAAGCAAGAACGGGAGCGGTTGAATGATCCGCATTGGACGGAAGGGCTGCTCCGTCCGGTCATGGCGGAGATCGTCCGCCTGACTCCTGAGATCGACTGGGAGAATAACGACGAGTTTTATCCGATAGACCTGCGTGGTGCTATCACGGTTTTCGGCAGAACAAAGCGGGGAAGACCTGTCTGCATCACCTTTACCGAGTCCGGACACGATTTGCAGTTCGATTCGGGGCAGATACACAACTCTTTCTCATTGAAAGTGCTGAAGGATATTGGCGGAACGAACAACATTATGGAATCTGTCGGCGACGGAGAACCGCTGCTGCATTATATCCGGCAGCGGATGCTCTTTCTGGAACAACACCCCGGAATGGGGAAATAGACCTAAAAATCAAGCCTTATGAAAATCATGTGTCAGGAGCACTACGATAAGGTAGTGCAATACGCCGAAAGCATCGGCGACAGCACGCTTCGGGAATGTTTGGAGCGCCTCGAACGCCGTGAGCAAAATCCCCATCATCCGTGCCAGATCGAACTTTACAGGGACTTCGCGCCCTATTCGTTCCTCTTCAAGGAACGCTATCCCGACGGGAGTCTGGGCGTTGTCGGCGGATTGGTTTATCATGGATGTCCGGATCGGTCGTGCTGTTTTATCGACCGTCCCTTTCACGGCTGGGCGACCCACACCTGAAAAACCGGTTATTTATGCGTATGAAAATTTTGCGCTATGCTGCAGACAGGGACAATCGGTTCGGAGATGTCCGTACCACCGTATCCGACCTTCGTCGGGGAGTGTATATCCGATTTGTCCCATGTTTGCTGCGGCGAATGACGAGCGATAAGACACAACTCTTGAAGGCGTATGCCGGACAAAGCACGGAAATTGCATATCATCAGGATAATTCGTATATTTGTAAAGCGAAACGAACTCCGGCCCATGACCATATTCGATGACTATATCCGAAATAAAGGCTGCTGCAAGGTCTCAAAGACATTACTTTGGGACTATGACTTGACGCAGTTCGACTGGCAGCGTTCGCGTAAGGTCGTCGTGCAGCGCATCATAGAACGGGGATGGCTCCGGGACTACTTCGCGGCGTTCGACCTCTACGGAGGCATCGAAGGCTTCCGGGAAATTATCAAAGAGGTTCCGACACTCTCGGCGCAGGATATGAATTTCGTATGTACGGCTTTCGGCCTTAAAAAAGAGGAATTGAGATGTTACACACGCAGACAGTTGCGCCGCAGACACTTGGGTTGTTGAAACAGTTGGAGGCCGAGCCCCGGCTTGCGGCGTTCAATCTGGCCGACGGTACGGCTTTGGCCTTATATCTGGGGCATCGTGTGAGTGTCGATCTGGATCTGTTCACTCCGGAGTCGTTCGACGCCGGGGAACTCGAAGCGTTTCTTTCGCAGCGATACGGATTCCAAACGGCCTTCAGGCGCCCCGACACGCTGAAAGGCATGATCGACGGCGTTAAGATCGACTGCATAGCTCACAAATATGCATATCTCCGGCAGCCCTATGCGGAATCCGGAATCCGGAATCCGTTTATACAGCATCGAGGATATCGTCGCTATGAAGCTGTCTGCGATAGCCGACGACGGTTCGCGGCTCAAAGATTTCGTGGATATCGCCTGTCTGTCCACCCGCATCCCGTTTTATGAGATGCTCAAATGCTACGAACGAAAATTTCCGCAGGCAAATGTCATCCGCCCGTTCAAGGCACTCACATATTTCGATGACATCGATTTCGGTGAGGATATCGTCATGCTGAATTTCGAATACGACTGGAAACAGATCGCCCGACGACTGAAAGAGATGACAGTCCGCCAAGAGCATATTTTTTCGCAGTGGCCGTTAAAAGAACAGAAACGTCCCGTAGCGGAGGACAAGGATATGACCTCTATGAAACGGGGTCGGAAGAGATGAATCCGTATCCATGTTAAAAATGTCCGAACCCGGATTTTTATTTTCTAATATCACGATGCGCCGTTCTGCGGCAATACAATAAACCTGTTGGTATAATCATCGGATTGTCGATGGGCTTTTTTCAGTTCGGAAGTTTGTTTATCTTTGTCGGACAAAAACTTACAAAAATGACCAAAGCAGATATCGTAAAGCAACTCGCCCAGGAAACGGGCGTCGAAGCCGTGACCGTTTTAGCCGTCGTGGAAGGTTTCATGGAAGAGGTGCGAGCCGCACAGATCCGCAAGGAAAACGTTTTCCTCCGCGGTTTTGGTACGTTCCTGATTAAGCATCGCAAAGAAAAGACGGCGCGTAACATTACGAAGAATACGACGATCAAAATTCCGGCACACGACATTCCTGCATTTAAGCCTTCTCCCGCCTTCCAGCGGCTTTTGGAAAAGAAATGATTGCCACAACGCCCCGATTCGGATGTTCGAATCGGGGCGTTGCCGTTTTATCGCTGCCGGTGACCCGTCAGGCATTCAGGCGTGCATGGTCTGCGAGGAACTTCTCCAGCCCGCTGTCCGTCAGTGGATGTCTGAGCAGCCCTTCGATCGCCGCAAGGGGGCATGTCGCCACATCGGCACCCGCATCGAGGCACTGGACGATGTGCTGCGTATGACGGATCGAAGCGGCCAGCACCTGCGTTTTGTAACCATAGGTGCGGTAGACCTTCACGATGTGGGCTACCAATGCCACGCCGTCTTCGGAGATGTCGTCGAGACGTCCCACGAACGGAGACACGTAGGTCGCTCCGGCCTTTGCCGCCAACAGCGCCTGCCCCACGGAGAATACCAGCGTGCAGTTCGTCCGGATATTCTTCGCCGCGAAGTATTTTACGGCCCGTATTCCTGCGGCCGTGCAGGGCAGTTTCACGACGATGCGGGGATGCAGCGCCGCCAGCGCCTCACCCTCTCGCACCATTCCTTCGAAGTCTGTGGCTATGACCTCGGCGCTCACGTCCCCTTCGACGATGTTGCAGATTTCAACGTAATGACGGTTGCAGTTCTCCGTACCCCGGATGTTCTCTTTGGCCATCAGAGAAGGATTGGTCGTTACGCCGTCCAGAACGCCCAGTTCATGCGCCTTGCGAATCTGCTCCAAATTGGCTGTGTCGATGAAGAATTTCATGGTTCGATAGGTTTTAGGTTTCCATAAAGATACGAAAATTCCATATAGGTTATACCGGATAATATCCGATTTTACATTGCGGAAATTCTTTACGACGCTGTCAGTGTCTGGAAAAAGTCCGTCGGCGGCTGTACGGCGGCATGCTGTCTTCCCGGATACCTCGGGCGGCGACATATCTCCGGTTCGGATTCACGAACCTTTGCGGGGATCGGAATTCTCGTTGCGGTTTTCGGTTCTTCTCCTCGGGATACCGCATAGTCCTGTACGCCGGACGCATCCGTAAAAATCGGATGTTAGGACATTCGAACATCCGGAATGTACTCTGTAGGGATCGCTTCGTTTGCGGGCATCGTTTTTTTGCTTTACCTTTGCATCCCCGTA
>OGKO01002058.1_pt1 | contig 10178 bp, 9 predicted proteins | sample 1572451 | NCBI WGS metagenome assembly OGKO01 (sample SAMEA2582089, study PRJEB24529) | metagenome | biome: Human gut stool | place: China | collected 2011 | reverse complement strand
TGACGGAAATGGCTGCGGCTGCAACAATGGCTGTGGCTGCGGCAACAATAACTGCATCTGGCTCATCTGCCTTTTATGCTTATGTGGCTGCGATGGCGGTAATGCATTAGGTTTCGGCGGCTGTAACAATGGCTGTGGCTGCAACAACGGCTGTGGCTGCTAATAGCGGCTGACTCCCAGCAATGATTATATCTGCTAATAACTGCTATAAAATATAACATTTTATATACAGTTGCAGAATAAAAGCAATTATCAACATCAGTTGCTGATATTATCTTTTATGTCTATTTAATGAGGCTGTATTCCGTAATTTTAAATTCTGCGGATACAGCCTCATATCCTGGTATTTTAATGAATATACTAAAACAAGTCTATTAGACACACATTATATATTGCGTTTGTCGCAGGAATCGAGGATTGAATGGCGAAACAATTACCTGTTACTGAATTTGATATTCTTACCCTACCCGACTACCTTCAATTATTTAAAGCCCTCATTCCTTTTATGGAATACGGTATGCAAAAAAAGCTCTCTATGCTTATAAGGGCAAATGAATTAAAACACACATTAAGCTTCTACAACTCTCCCTATAGCTGTAACACATTTAAAACATGTAGTAATAGCTCAGGAATAAATGCTAACACTTCCCTTAATGATATACTTAATAATGAAGCCATTATGAAGGCCATTATGGCTTACTGCCCAGACAACATTGAACAGTTAATAAACACTTACCGGAACTTTTCCAAAATGTCTGATATGTTAGGCATGATGGATATGTTTAATAATGCCTCAGGGGATAACAGCTTTAATAATGTTAATTCAAGCGGTTTTAACAATGCCAGTTCTAATGAATTTAACAATAATAATTCTAATGATAATTCTGAATTTAGTAATTTTAATAATAACACTGGCTCTGGTGGATTTAACAATATAAACATTAATAATATACTTAATTCTTCGCAGAAGGATATGTACAATGAATATATTAAACAGCTTGATAAGCTGGACTTTAATGATAGCAATAATTATGGAAGTTCCAATAATAATTAACTGTTATAAATGACTTTTGTCTTACATATTTATATTTGTAATTATTATTCTCAATCAGAAATGGAGATTTATATGTCAGAAAATGATTTTCGCAAACAACTGCTTTTAAATGAATTCAAAACTCTTTCCAAAGGTAAGAATAAAGAAGAAATCGTTCCGCTTATATTTGCATTAAGCCAGAAGGCTAAGCAGGCAGGAATACAGTTTACAAGACAGGATTGCGAGCTTATATATAAGCAGATTGTGCCTGGTGGTAATCCGCCGGAAGGGTAAAACGGCATAATTCAACAACAAAAAGGCATATGGGGAATAATATGTATCCTCCTTACTGGTCTGTCCAGTAAAAAGAGTACATATCAAAATTTCCCATATGCCTTAAAAAATAATTCAGTAATAAACCAACTATATATAATATAATTTATTTTGCCACAATATTAACAATCTTACCAGGTACATAGATTTCCTTAATTATATTACCTGTAATCTTGCCTTCTACTGCTTTCTTAGCCTTTTCAAGAACTGACTCCTTAGCCTCATCTACAGCTATAGAAATAGTTCCCTTAACCTTACCATTTACCTGAACACCAATCTCTACAGTGTCTTCCTTGCAGGCTTCCTCATCATATGTTGGCCAGCTTTCATAAGCTATTGTGTCATTATGGCCAAGGCGGCTCCACATTTCTTCACCTGCGTGTGGGCAGATACAAGAGAACATCTTTATAAAGCCTTCTGCGTATTCTCTTGAGCACTTGCCAAGCTTAGTTGCAGCGTTCATAAATATCATCATCTGGCTGATAGCTGTGTTAAAACCAAGCTTTTCAAAGTCATCTGTAACCTTCTTTACAGTCTGGTTATATACCTTTTCAAGTTCCTTAACATCTTCATCAACAACATTTCCCTCAGTTGTAAAGAAGTTCCATACCTTACCGATAAATCTTCTTGCACCTTCAACACCCTGCTGGCTCCAAGGCTTAGAAGCTTCAAGAGGTCCCATGAACATTTCGTAAAGTCTTAAAGTATCAGCACCATATTCTCTTACGATATCACTTGGGTTGATAACGAACTCCGGAAATCTCTTACCCATCTTGATACCGTTAGAACCAAGAATCATACCCTGATGAACTAACTTCTGGAATGGCTCTGCAACTGGTGATATACCCTTATCATATAGATATCTGTTCCATATTCTTGAGTACATAAGATGTCCAACTGCGTGCTCTGGTCCACCTATATAAAGGTCAACTGGAAGCCAGTGCTTAAGAAGTTCCGGATCACAGAGTTCCTTATCATTATCTGGGTCAATATATCTCATATAATACCAGCTTGAACCTGCTGAACCTGGCATTGTTGAAGTTTCTCTCTTACCCTTAAGTCCATTATGTTCATACTGCTTCCATTCTGCTGCATTTTCAAGTGGAGCCTGTCCATTTTTGCCCTTGTAATCTTCAAGTTCTGGTAAGATAAGTGGAAGCTCATCATCATCAAGAACGTGAATCTGTCCGTCTTCAAGATATACGATAGGCACTGGTTCACCCCAGTATCTCTGTCTTGCAAATATCCACTCTCTGAAATGGTAGTTAGCCTTTCTTCTTGCTACGCCCATTTTTTCAAGCTTCTGAGTAATAGCTTCCTTAGCTTCTTCAACTGTAAGGCCTGTGAATTCCTCTGAGTTGATAAGCTTGCAGCCCTTGCCAAGGTAATCATACTTTTCAAATGCCTTTTCTGATACATCAGCGCCATCAATAACCTGTATTCTAGGAATATTGTGTGCCTCTGAGTACTCAAAGTCTCTCTGGTCGTGGCTTGGAACTGCCATAACAGCACCAGTACCATAGTTGGCAAGAACGAAATCACCTATGTATATAGGAACTTTCTTGCCATTTACCGGGTTAATTGCATATATTCCTTCAAGAACGCAGCCTGACTTAGTCTTGTTAAGCTCTGTTCTATCCATATCATTCTTCTTGATTGTCTCTGCTATATAAGCTTCTACCTCTTCCTTGTTCTGAATTCTTGGCATAAGCTCCTTAACGATATCTCCATCTGGTGCAAGTACCATAAATGTAATACCATATATAGTTTCAATACAAGTAGTAAAGATTGAGAAATCTCCACCACCATCAATCTTAAAGTCAACCTCTACACCTTCTGACTTGCCTATCCAGTGTCTCTGCATTTCCTTAGTAGACTCTGGCCAGTCAATATGTTCAAGTCCTTCAAGTAACTTATCTGCAAATGCTACCTGATCGATAACCCACTGCTTCATATTCTTTCTTACAACAGGGTATCCGCCACGTTCTGACTTACCGTCAATAACTTCATCATTAGAAAGAACTGTACCAAGCTCCTCACACCAGTTAACAGGCATATCTATATATTTAGCATAGCCATCCAGATATAACTGCTTAAATATCCACTGTGTCCACTTATAGAACTTAGGATCACTTGTTGCTAAAGTCTTGCTCCAGTCATAGTCAAAACCCAATTCCTTTAACTGCTTAGTGAATGTTTCTATATTCTTTTCTGTAAATCCATTAGGATTGTTACCTGTCTTTACAGCATACTGTTCTGCCGGAAGTCCAAATGAATCATATCCCATTGGATGAAGTACATTATATCCCTGCATTCTCTTCATACGTGAAGTGATATCTGTAGCTGTATATCCCTCTGGATGACCTGCATGAAGACCTACTCCTGATGGATAAGGAAACATATCAAGTGCATAGTACTTTGGCTTTGAAAAGTCCCATACATCTGTTTTAAATGTTCCGTGTTCTTCCCAATACTTCTGCCACTTTGGCTCGATAGACTTGGGATTATAAGTTGTTGTATTAGCCATCTTAAAACCTCATTCCTGCACCAGTTATACCAATCCGGTGCTTTCAATCACATATTTACTCACTTTCAAATATTATCACAATGAAAGTATTTGTCAATAACCGGCCACTTTTTTACGGAAATCCTTTGACATTGACATTATATCTTTGTATTTCTGTCATTTTTCTCATTGCTATTTTACATTAATCATTTTGCTTTAATCTTTTTACTTTGGTTATTTTACCTTAGTATAGAAATTTTCCAGTACTATTTTTTTAAGTGCCGTACTATCCGTATGGTATTCCTCAAACTCTTCTCCCATCTTAACCTCACCGGGGATTGTTGTCACATCTTCCATAGAAAAATGGGTTCTTCCTGCAAGCTGTGCAATATACATAAGCTCTGAAGCTGATATATCAGTATATATGCAGTCATTTTCTTTAAGCTTATTAATAATAGATAATGCTATCATCGGGTTACGCTTAAGCTTTGATTTGGCTGTGCTTACAAGACTGCTTATATATTGCTCCTGCCTTTCCACCCTGTCCATTGCACTCTTAAATATACTGCAATCTCTTTCTCTTACAAATGTAACCGCCTGCTCTCCATTAAGCTTTAATGTGTTACCCTTGTAGAACTCTGGTTCAAGCACTTCGCCGCTCTCATCTGTAAAATCATTCTCTATGGTAACTTCAACACCACCAACAGCATCATTTATCACACCTATGGCTTCGCAGTTAAATACACACACACGCTCTATAGGGATATTATACATCAGCCTTGATACTGCCTCCGCGTTACAAGAAGATTGCTGTCTATGCCAAGCACAAGTATATTTACAATATCAGCATTATATATATACTGTCCACCATTATATTCAACGCTATCAGAAATAACTTAATTTATACGTATTATTTTATGAACATTTTTGACAAATTTTATCAAAAGCCGTTTAATTACTTTAAATATATTTAGTTTCAGCCTTTACACTGTCACTTTAAAGTGCTAAAATCTATAACAATCATTATATTTTGATTGATTTTGATTACACACAAACATCATATTTATTATTAAATTATAAGAAACGAGGTTAAGTATATTATGGATTGTAAAGTTGGTTTTATAGGCTTCGGACTTATCGCTGGCTCTATAGCACACGCACTCAGGGAATCGGGCAATAATTATAATATAATTGCAACAAGCAGAAGACTTGAGCCTGTGTATAAAGCAAAGGAAGACGGAGTTGTTGATGAAGTACTTGACTGCGTTGATGATAGATTTGCTAATTGTGATTTTATAATTCTATGCACACCTGTAATAACGATGAATAACTACCTTAAGCAGTTAAAAGGTATCGTCCAGAAAGGCTGTATTATAACTGATGTCGGAAGTGTTAAAACTTCTATACATAACACTGTTAAAGAACTTGATATGGAAGATATGTTCATTGGCGGTCACCCTATGGCAGGCTCAGAACTTACCGGCTATGCTAATTCATCTTCCGCAATAATGAAAAATGCACGATATGTAATTACACCAACCACCAGAACAACTAATGAACAGCTTGAACGCTTCAAAGCACTTGTATATGATATGAAAGCCAATCCTATTGTTATGGACTACACAATTCACGATAAAAGCGTAGCCGCAATAAGCCACCTTCCACACCTCATATCTACAGCACTTGTAAAGCTTGTATCTGAACAGGATGACAACGACAAGCATATGCAGATGTTAGCAGCAGGAAGCTTTCGCGATATGACAAGGGTAGCCGCTTCATCTCCTGAAATGTGGGATCAGATATGCGCTTCTAACTCAGAAGATATAAGCGTACTGCTTGGCGATTATATCGACATATTAAGTGAAATTAAGAAGAATATTGATAACAAAACTCCAGGGTATGTTAATGAACTTTTTGAAATGTCCAGGGAGTATAAGAATTCGTTTAGGAAATAGTATATGTTATATATAGCTATATAACAATTTCTATTGTTTTCGTTACAAGTTAATTTCAAAAGAATACTCGGTCACAACCGAGTCGATTGTGACCGAGTATTCTTTTACTCCATATTTTCTACTTATCCATATAGTGCGTTCCACATTGTATGATTTCAATATTATTATTTTCTATTCTGAAAACAATCCTATTCTTCTCATCAATTCTAACACTCCAATATCCTTGTAAATTGCCACTAAGAGGCTCTGGCTTTCCTATACATTGATATCCATTTCTGTCAATATCCATCAATAATCTATTTATCTTTTTTAGCGTCTTCTTATCCTGTGTCTGCCATTTAAGATATTCTTCCCAAGCCTCATCTCCCCATAATTTTCTCACTCATCCTCCTCTATTAATTCGTGCTCCTTTAAAGTACTTTTACCTGAACGTATATTTGCCACACGTCTTTCCAATTCTTCTATATTATACTTACTATAGAATGGGTCAGCTGTAAGTTCAAAAGGAATACGGTTTTCCCTGACAACTGTTTTTAAGAATATATTAATTGCTGTTGACATACTTAGTCCTATTTCGTCTAATGTTTTCTCTGCTTTATGCTTTATCTCATCATCTACACGTAAACTAATCTGTGCCATAATATTCACTCCCTTCTGTATAATAATTATAATATTTTCCGCCACACTATGCAAGCATTTGTATATACATTTGCTATTATTTTTCTAAACTCTGAAGCATCCTCCACCAATAAATTCTCTCATTATAGAATTAATTGGAACATTGTCTGCCTGACAAGGAAGGAAATACGCCAGAAACTTAAGTAATCTCTTGGCTTCCTGATATTCTGGGTCATCTTCTGTTATTGAGAAAAGTAAAGGCTCTACTATTGGCTTTAATATACATAGCTCATATGCCATAGCCGAATTAAACATAGCATCTGCTTCTTCCTGAAATGGAAAGATATTCTTTTCTTCACCTTTTCTAACCGACTCCCACATTGAAAGTGTTCTCTTGGCAGAAGCTCCTCTTGTTCTGTAATCCCTTGCCATACGTCTTATAAGACGTCCATCTGTTGTAGCAACTCTGTTATGCTCGTCAACATTAAGCTGTGTAAGTGCACTTATATAGATTTTAAACTTGCTTTCAACTGGAAGTGCGTAGGATAATTCATCATTAAGGCAGTGTATACCCTCAATAACAAGAATATCTTCTTCCCCAAGCTGTATATAATCACCATTGTATTCTTTCCTTCCTGTAAGGAAATTAAACTGAGGTATCTCAACCTTTTCACCTCTTAGCAATGCATTCATATGGTCATTAAAAAGCTTTATGTCTATTGCATGAATATCTTCAAAATTATATTCTCCATTTTCATCAACAGGTGTCTGCTCTCTCTCCACGAAATAATTATCAACCCCAATTGCGTGTGGCTTAAATCCACTTGCTCTTAACTGTATAGATAATCTGTGTGAAAATGTTGTCTTTCCAGATGAAGATGGTCCGGCTATCATAATGAATTTAACGCCTTCCCTTTCTTTTATCTGATTAACAATCTCAACAATCTTCTGCTCCTGTAACGCTTCCTGAACAAGAATAAGTGAATTAATATCCCCGCTTATTATATGCTTATTCAATGATGCAACTGTATCAACACCAAGCATATCTGCCCACTCGCTTCTTTCCATAAGTACATTAAAAAGCTTAGCCTGTGGTGCAAATTCCGGCACTGTTTCAGGATTCACCTTAGTTGGTAACTGGAGAACAAATCCCTTATCATACTGGAATATGTCAAATGTCTTTAATATTCCTGTATTAGCTGCCATATAACCATAGAAGTAATCGTAATAACCCTCTATGCTGTATACATTAACATAAGAACTAATTCTATATTTGAATAACTGTGTCTTATCTTCCATTCCGAACTTCTTGAACAGCTTAATAGCCTCTGATGTCTTCATTCCCTGCTTCTTAATAGGCAGGTTTTTCTTAACATCAGCTCTCATAACTTCTTTTACTTTATTAAGAAATTCTTCTGTAATCTCAAAATCACCCTTTATATCGCAATAAAGACCTTTGCTAAGAGAGAATTCAACTGTAACTCTCTTGATTTTATTATCTGTATCAAGCTTATGTATTGCATTGAGCATTAAAAGAAGTACGCTTCTTTTATACGCCTCATTACCCATAGTTTCTCCTACAGTAATAAATTCCACCTTTTCATCCGTTATATCCATATCTGATATCTCTGTAAGCTTGCCGTTGACATTAGCAAGAATAATATCATATTTGTAATCTTTTGCGGCTTCTGCTGCCATCTGTGATAAAAGCATTTATTGCTCCTTCCATCTTCCTAACGCCTTATTAATAACAGCAATATCTTCATCAATAGCCTTGATTCTATTCTTCACAGACACTGACTGTTCTTTATTAAGAAGATTATCTCTAATATTATTACAACTCATAAGTTCTTTATTAAGATACTCATAAAGCACTTCTGACTTATTATCAAGAAGGTATTTTCCATATCTTAATTCTTCCTCAGTGTAAGCTGTAATCTTTTTTTCATTATTATTCTTTTCATTATTATTCTGATTATCATTTTTATAAATGTCATCTGCATCAACAACATTTTTATTAAAATGCTGTTCATATGGCGTGTTGTATACACAGTCAAATATAAAGTAATATTTTCCGTCTTCTAATAGAATATGTTCTGACTTAATATCTATGCCAGCTTCTAAAAGATATGCACGGAAATCCCTTAATTCTGACTGTGCAGATAAGACAAGCTGGGTATTATACCCAAGCTTGTCTATACCTGCCTGTAATATACTCTTCATAAGCTTTCCGCCCATACCGCATATAGTTACTGTATCAACGTCACCTTTATTAATACCTTTAAGCCCGTCACAAAGCTGTGTAGTTATCTTATCTGAAAGTCCATATTCATCAATGTGCAGCTGTGCACGTCTTAATGGTTCTTTTCTTACATCACATGCATATACTTTATTACTTATTCCATTCTGGACAAGATATATTGGAAGATATGCATGATCTGTGCCGATATCTGCTACTCTTGCACCTTTATTAACAAGGCTTGCAGCACATTTTAATCTCTCAGATATATTAATAATATTGTTCATACATTTTCCTTGTTATCTTATTGGTTAATTAGTCAAGATAATCCTTAAGCTTGCGACTTCTGCTTGGATGTCTTAACTTTCTTAATGCCTTGGCTTCAATCTGTCTGATACGCTCTCTTGTAACATTGAACTCTTTACCAACTTCTTCAAGAGTTCTTGCCCTTCCATCGTCCATACCAAAACGAAGTCTTAATACCTTCTGTTCTCTGTCTGTAAGTGTTCCAAGAACTTCTACAAGCTGTTCCTTAAGAAGTGTTGAAGCTGCGGCTTCTGCTGGAACCGGAACATTATCGTCCTGGATAAAGTCACCAAGGTGGCTGTCTTCCTCTTCACCGATAGGTGTTTCAAGTGAAACCGGCTCTTGTGAAATCTTCTGGATTTCCCTTACTCTCTCAACAGGAATATCCATAGTCTCTGCTATCTCCTCTGGAGATGGTTCTCTTCCTAATTCCTGTAAAAGCTGTCTTTGTACTCTTACAAGCTTGTTAATAGTTTCTACCATATGAACTGGAATACGGATTGTTCTTGCCTGGTCAGCAATAGCTCTTGTGATAGCCTGTCTTATCCACCATGTAGCATATGTTGAGAACTTATATCCCTTACGGTAATCGAACTTTTCAACAGCCTTAATAAGACCGAGGTTACCTTCCTGAATAAGGTCAAGGAACTGCATTCCTCTTCCGACATAACGTTTTGCAATACTTACAACAAGACGTAAGTTAGCCTCGGCAAGTCTTTTCTTAGCTTCCTCATCACCCTGTTCCATTCTCTTAGCGTACTCAATCTCTTCCTCTGCACTTAAAAGTGGGACTTTACCAATCTCTTTTAAGTACATTCTTACAGGGTCTTCAAGGCCAATACCATCTGGTACAGATAAATCAATCTTTTCAATATCTATATCATCTTCATCATCAAGAAGGATATCGTCCTCCTCAACTTCATCATCATTCATCTTAACATCTACATTACAAGCTTCAAGGAATTCAAATACCTTTTCCATTTTATCTGCTTCAAAATCAGTATCCTGAAAATAGTTCATAATTTCCTTATAATCAAGGACATTCTTTTTCTTTCTGGCTATAGCAAGAATCCCCCTGCACTTTTCCATGAATTTTTCCTGGATAATTCTTGCCTGTTCCTCTTCTGAAAGCTCTGGCTGTGCAGCTTCCTCCTTCTTTGACTTCTTAGGTTTCTTTGCTGCCACAGC
>OGKO01002057.1_pt1 | contig 10179 bp, 8 predicted proteins | sample 1572451 | NCBI WGS metagenome assembly OGKO01 (sample SAMEA2582089, study PRJEB24529) | metagenome | biome: Human gut stool | place: China | collected 2011 | reverse complement strand
TAACCTTTGCATTTGGATCTGTGCCAAAGGTCAACATGAATTGACTCACTACAATTATGGCTAGCAATAATACGATGAGAAGGCCCCAGATACTTTCATTAACAGGAAAATTCAAAATCTTTAACAATACCAATAGTACACCGGCACCCGCGAAGCCGCCAAGGCTCCAGCCTCCATGATAGGCCCCCATTAAATGTTTTTTACTTATCTTTTCTGTGAGGATAGCCTGAAGATTGGCCGCAGCACCACTTAATCCGACACCGATACCAAAGAAAAATAAGGCTACCGTTGTTTCAAAGATGGTGGAACACATGAGCACGAGAGCCAGGGAAATCATGCCCACAAAACTACCGATGAGAACTGTTTTTTTACATCCCAAAGATTCAACTAATTTACCGGCTACAGCCATGGATAAGCAAGAACCCACACCAAGTAACAAAATCATAGATCCCAATACATCCTCACCGATATTTAGTTTTGCTTTCAAATACGGTACAAAGCCAGCCCACAAGGCTGTATACATACCTGGGATAAAAAAGGCGCCAAAGGCACCACGAATATTAGATTTTGAAACAGAAACTTGTTCGCTCATCATGTCCTTTCTGGTTTCTAGAACCGTTCGGCGAAGAAAGGCCCTTTTGTATCCGCTAGACCGCGATAACATGCGTTTCTAGGGGAAACCATTTTAACTACAAGAAAATTATATTGAGAATATAGTAACCCTCTTTACACATAATGTAAAGAGGGTTCTTAAAATTTAAATTTAAATTAAAAACGTAAGGCCCATAGCGATAAAAATAGCAGGTAATAAATTAGCTAAACGAATCTTATTAGGCCAAATCATATTAATGCCTACACAGAAAATTAAGATGGATCCTACATAGGATAAATTGTCGATAGCCTGCTGTGTCATAAGTGGCGCCGCAACATGCGCTAAGGCCGTGATCAACCACTGCGTGATACCTACAGGAATGAAGGAAAACAATGCGCCCTTCCCCATGGATGAGGTCATAACCATAACAATAACACCATCAAGAATTCCTTTGAGTAGCAAGGTTTGGTAATCTCCTGTCAATCCATCTTGAATTGAACCGAGCACGCCCATCGCACCAACAGTAAACGTAAGTGATGCAGTGATAAACGCTTGCGTAAACTTAGGGTCCCCTGTATTACCGGTTTTATCTTTCACCCAGTCACCAAAGACCGTAATCCATCGGTCTAAATCAATGATTTCACCAATCACAGCACCAACTACCATGCTGATAATCATCAACAAAGGTCCAGTAGTTTGCAAGGAACCATTAACGATAACCAGCATAAATTGCATGGCCCCGCTCATCCCTAGTAACAGTACGATGATACCACATACTACCATAAGGGTTTGTTTTAAATTGTCCTTCATAAATCGGCCGCACGTGAGCCCAATAATACTACCACCGATAATGAGCCCCATGTTGATAACCGTACCTAAACCAATCATCTTCTTATCCTTTCCCTTACGTATGAAAGTTATTATGAAAGTAGTATATCAACTATATCGATATCAATCAATATAAAATATATAAACCGTACCTAACCATGTTAGATACAGTTACATACACACAGGTCTACTCCTGTTCTATATCTACTGATACGTACATAATAGGATTCGCAGCATTAATCTCATCAAAACAAGGACAATCCTTACCATGGTCGTTAATCAAACCACTAGCTTGCAAATGAGAGTATATAGTGACAGGTCCTACAAATTTGAACCCTCGTTTCTTAAGGTCTTTGCTAATGCGCGTAGATAATTCATTTTTAGCAGGCACCCTTCCCTCAGAATGGCCTTCATAAATAAGAGTCTTATGATTGGTGAAAGCCCATATATATTCGCAAAAGGATCCAAATTCGTCTTGAATGCGTTGGAACGCCTGTGCATTGTTGATGATGGCTTCGATTTTCTTACGAGACTTTAACATACCGTCTGTACTCATAATACGCTCTATATCTGTTTCCGTATATTTAGCTACTGCATCAACATCAAAATAGTCAAAACACTGGCGTATAATTTCTCGTTTATTTAAAATTGTAAGCCAACTCAGGCCGCATTGTAGGCTCTCCAAACATAAATGTTCAAATTGACGTTGGTCATCATGAATAGGACGCCCCCATTCATAATCATGATACGCCTGATACAGAGGTGTTGTAGGCCAAGAACAAGTGACTTTCATGAAATCTCCTTTCTATTCAATATTTTAAATATTTTTAAACAAAATTATGAAAATTCATTTACATTTCACGAAAAATGTTATATTATTTTAAATATATTTTAAATGTGTTAGGCATTAATTCTTTATAAAGTGAGTATATACCTATCTTTCATTATATAAGAGAGTATTAAATCAATCGATAGGTATATATTCATTTATGAAGAGTCTTTCACAATATAAAAATAAATTACAAATTAAGTAATATAGTTGAGGTGTAAGAGAATGAGAGCGAGAAATAAGATGTTATTGTCCGCTGTAATGATGACTATGTTGTCATCTACAGTGGCCCTCCCTAGCACGTGGGCGGCAGCAGGCCTTGGTTCTAATGGCAATGTGTTTGCAGTAGGTTCTGAAAGTAAATTTGAAAGCACTGGCGATACGACGGCAACAGGTGTCATTGCATCAAACGGCGGTCAAGTGACTATTGCATCCTTGGATACGCCTGATCAAAACCAATTGCCTAAGCGTCACCGCCAACCAGCTTTCATTACAGGCATGCTAGATAATAGTTCCATTCAAGTGGATGGCGGGGTTATGAACGTGAATACGGCCCCATGGGACGCACCCTATCCACTAGCATTTGCCTATAACAGTAAAATTAATCTTGGTATCGATGATGCAGGTACTGTAAAACATAAAGTATTTAATATGCAAGGTAATATACTTGTATCTGATAAAACGATGCCTCCATACCAACAACAGCAACCATCCGTGATTAATATTGGCCTCGGCCGTGCGCACAATAGCCCTAACCAATTTACCGGCAAGGCTGTGAACACATTAGAGGATAAGGGTGGCGAAATCAACATGACCTTTGATGGTGGCATGTGGAGCCACGATAACATGGGTGGCTTGGAGGCATTCCAAATTAAAGGCAACGAAGCGCGCAGCAGTATCAATACACTCAAAGGCACTCGCACACGTGAAGGATTCAGCCGTATTTCCCAAGATTCTCGTAGCGACATCCACGTTAATAATTTGGACGGCCACATCAATGTCATTTACGATATGAGCGCTGGTACTGGTTTGAACTTTGCTAAACCAGCCGCTCAAAAAACAGGTCTTGATGCATCTGACATCGAAGGCGGTAACTTCATCGTAAAATCCGCTACAACAGGGTCTGGTGTACATGGCTATGTAACAGGCGATCATCTCGATACGTCCTCTGAAAGCAATGTAAACAAGATTCTAGATAACTTGGCGCATAAATTCTATTACGAAAATTATATGAATGGTGAAAGAAACCTTTCTGGTACTGTATCCATCGCTTCTAATGGCATCGTATCAAGCTTCCAAAAAGCGTTAACTACAGACCAAAAAGAAGGTGCTATTACATGGCAAAATGGTAATGGTCAAGGTTCCTATGCGGCACCTACTCCAGCTCCAACACCAGTAACTCCTGTTACTCCGGCACCTAGCCCTGTAACTCCAGTTACGCCAACACCTAGCCCTGTAACACCTGTAACTCCTGTAACTCCTGTTACACCGGCACCTACTCCGATAACTCCAGGTGCTTACGATACACCACAAATGCGCGGCATTCGTTCTGCTGTAGTTGGTAATATCAACGCATGGCGTACAATGACGAGCGATATGAATCGTGCTAACCAATTACAACAAGGGTCCCCAACAGGTATTTGGGCTCGTATTGGTGGCGGTAGATATAACTATGCTAATGACGGTATCAATACAGCTACTGATTATACAAGCATCCAAGGTGGCTATGATACGAAAACTAGCCGTGACTGGACCGTAGGCGGTCAAGTTTCTTACCTACGCGGTTCTGAAGATTATGTATTCAATGGTTCTGGCAAGGTAAAATCCTATGCTGTTGGCGCTTATGGATTGAAAGACCTTGGTAAGGATCAATACGTACATGTAGAATCTCAAGTAGGTCGTATCTCTAATGAATTTACAGCGCGTAATGAAATCGGCCAAGCTAAATCTGGCGATGTAAAATCCAATGCGTATAGCATCGGCGTTCGCTACGGCAAAACTATAAAATCTGCTAATGGTTTCTATGTAGAACCACAAGCACAATTAAACTATACACACTTCGGTGGTCGTGACTTTACAGCAGGCAATGTATCTGTTAACCAAGCTGGCGTAAATAGCACATCTGGCAAACTAGGTCTCGAAGTAGGTAAACAATTCGGCAACGGTAACCTATATACACGCTTTGCTGCAGGTCATGCTTTCACAGGCAATGTAAAAACTACCTATGCTAGCGGTAATGCCGTAAAATTGACTGAACAAGACCTCAAAGGCACTTGGACTGAACTCGCATTCGGTGGCCGTTATGGTTTCAATACGAACAACAGTGTATATGCAGACGTTACTACCGGTCTATCTGGTGATTACCAAGCTGACTGGGGTGTAAACGCTGGATTCACGCACAAATTCTAATTTATATTACATACCGTTATATACGGCCATATAGTTGTACAACCATAGATATCTCCCCTGTATATCCCTTGCATATCTATGAGAGACGCATCCTAATATATTTCCCCTTTTTATGCAATACTACTCCCATAGGATGCTACTTCCCCCCCTTATTGTAAACTATATGGCCTTATATACATACATTTAGATTCCGTCTAAATGTTTACTAACTTTCTTACTACAATGCAAAACGCCCTCTTCATGAGCAACCTTAGATAGTTGCTGTGAAGGGGGCGTTTTGACCTATAACCCAAATAATAAAGAGCCTGTAACGATGTAAAACAATCATTATAGGCTCTTATTTTATCAAGCGAATTAATAGCTACTATTTAGTTTTGTATAATCTGTTCAACTAACAGTTTACTGTTTTCAAGTAACTTTTCAATATCTAATATATCAGCATCATCTACATGAACACCAACACTTACAGTTACAGTAGTATTAAAATGCCTTGATAGTTTTATCGCAGCGTCCTTGGCTAATACATCATCTTTATGTCCTAATACAGCCATGACAGATGTGGTAATTGTAGTCTTTCCTGGATTAATAATACTTTCAGACGGAGTAGCAATAGCTACTGCACCTATATGATATCTATTACCACCACCAATCGTAACAGATATATCCTGCCCAACAAATGTGACTATAGCTTGAATACAATATGGTGTAACCCCATAAGTATATCGTTTTACTTTCATCTCATCATAACTATTCATAATACTCCTCAGCTTTTTATCATATTACGCCCAGTCCAAGAAACAAAATCTTTTGTCTCGAACCCAAACTGCATTAAAATTTTTCCAACAATATGATTGATTTGTTTTTCAACCGAATTAGAGTCATTATAAAAAGTTAATAATGGAGGAATAATTGAGCATCCGTATTCAGATAGTGTAGTTAAATTACGCAAATGAATACGACTAAACGGCATTTCTCTCGGTACAAGCACAATCTTTCTATTCTCTTTTAAGCAAACATCTGCAGCTCTCAATAATAGATTATCTGCAAATCCACAAGCCATTCCAGCAATACTTTTCATACTGCAAGGAACTACAATCATCCCATCGGTCTTATACGATCCGCTAGAAATAGTGGCAGCCATATTTTTATTATCATGAACTATATCTGCTAATGCCTCCATTTTTTCTACGGTAATAGAACTCTCATATTGCAAAGTGGTCTTTGCACCCTCAGTCATGACCAAATGAATTTCCATTCCAGATATTTGACGTAATGCTTTAAGTACATAATAGCCAAGTATTACGCCACTCGCACCTGATACACCAACTATTAAACGCATACAATCACCTCATAGCACTAACCCTTACTTACCAAAGGCCAATAAATTTCCACCATGGTAATTGAATTGCACAAGTAATAACAAATAACACTAACGTATATGGTAAACCAAATCGTATGGTTTCTTTTTCACTATACATACCATTATCTTCACCTTCACCCACTAATATTGCTAAATTATGGAATGGTAAAATAAAGTGAGCATTAATGGCTGTATATGCAATCATTACCGGAATAATTGGAGAAATTCCAAGTGTTTCCGTGAAAGCAAGCATTGCTGGAATAACAATTCCCATAACTGCAACTACACTACCAAAGCACATATGAATAGCAATAGAGATAACAGTTATAAATGCACCGAGAATGAACATATTTTCAGGAACGGCAGATGGCAACAATGTTTGTGCTAACCATGTGTTCATCCCGGTTTGGCCCCCAACACGACCAATTGCAACAGCAGCTGTTAAGAATAGTAATGTTTGTACAGGCACAGCAGACCAACTAGCAGGTGTTAAAATATCACCAATCTTTGGCATAGCCATCATTACAGCAATAAACAATGTTACCCAACCAATATCAATTCCATGAATACTATCAGTCATCCATAAAATAATTGCTAAGATAACCCAAAATGCAGTACGAATTTCTTTACCTGTCATCGCACCTAATGATTCGCGCTTTTCCAAAATAGCTTGTTGATTAATAGAAACCTCTTTTGTAGGTTTAAACATTGTCATAAGCATAAACATAGTTATGATACTAGTTAGAATCATTGGGATACCCATTACTTTAAACCACTCAATCCAACCCACCTCTGTTGGTAGGCAGTACTGTGCAGCCAATGGATTAATAGACGCATCCCCAGTTAAAAAAATCATTGAAACCGGAATCGATGCCGTAAACACTGTAAATCCAATTTTCACAGCATCATCTCTAGGCATATCAGCACTTTTAATAACCACAGCCATAACAGACATAATTAAAAATGCCCGTGGCCAAGGATGTGGAATTAGTAACGACAATATAAAAGTTAATGCAAATATAGAAATAATAATACTGTTGTAATTAGTTACATATTTAGAGATATACCAATAGGCGATTCTTTCCCCTAGCCCTGACTCACGTACTGCTGTAGCAATGAGATATGCACCAATAATAAGATACATCATTGATGTAGTCCAAGTAGAAAAAATCAACGTTTTAGGTGCTACATCAAACACTGCTAAACCTAATAGGTATAGCCCAGAAACATAACCTGGTTGAGCAACACCAAACGCCCAAAATATAACGGTTCCCAAAGATAATGCTAAACAAGCATGACCTTGTGGACTTAATCCGGCTAATGGTACAAACCAAATTAAAAGCCCTAATAAAATCCCTAAACAGAATCCTATAATCCGTTTATATTTCCCCATATAATCACCTTCTTAACTTATCCTTTATGATTAGGAACCCAATGTGTGGGATCTACATCCATAAATTTAGCACGTTGGAATCGTTTCTTTTCACTATATGGCACAGTAGCATCAAAAATTGTTTTGCATGCAATACCATGATCACGAATAGTATAACTACAAGATGGATCATTAGACGGGTCTAATGGATGACAACGAACGCCTGGGATATTTATAATATCAACGTCCCCTTGCATTCTAGTAATCATAGCCCACATAACATCATTCATATCAAAGATGTCAACATCTTCATCGACAAGAATAACTTGTTTTAATTCAGAGAATGCAGAAAATGCTAGCAAAGCCGCTTGCCTTTGGCGACCTTCATCAGATGGTACCGATTTTTTAAACTGCATTACTGCCAAGAACTTTCCACCGCCAGGGCTTGCAGCATAAACATTTAATAATCGACCAGGCATAGCACGTTCAACCATATCCATAATAGAAGCTTCTGTTGGAATCCCCGCCATATTAACATGTTCTTCAGATGGACCAATACAAGTTTGCATTATTGGATTTTTACGTGTTGTAACAGCTTTTACTTTGATAATAGGAACCTCGGGATTTGCAGGTCCCGTATAACCAGGGAACTCTGGCATTGCTTTTCCTGTATTAGTATTAATATCTTCACGTAACCGTTTCCCTACTAAGAGTTCACCTTCAATAACATACTCAGCATTCGCAATACAATTCTCTTTAATTGTTAAGCATGGTGTTAGTTCAACAGCTTTCCCTCGAATGGCACCCGCAACAGCTAATTCATTATATCCAATAGGTGTTGTAGGTGGTTCAAAGCATGCACCTATTTCAATTGCAGGGTCTACACCAATACTAATAGAAATTGGTAGTGGCTTACCGAGAGCTTCCGCTTTTTCTCTAAAAGCACCTAGATGACGTGCACCTGGAGTAAAGAACATTGTGATTTCATCTTTCGACTGTAAACAAAGTCTGTGAATCGTCACATCAGAGTCACCATTTTCCGTATCTGATGCATAACACATCCCTAACGTAATATAAGGGCCCGCATCTTCTGGTGTATTAGTAGGTGCTGGTAATATTTTTCTAATATCAAAATCTGGATCTGTTGCCAAATGAACAACCTCTTGACATTGAGCTTTTGAAGAATCAATTACAATTGGTTGTATTGGATTTTTTACAGAATCTCGAAGTAGTTGACCTAGTTTATCTGGTGTTGTACCAAGTAGTAATGCTACGCGAGCACGGTCAGATAACATACCAATTACAACTTTAGAATTAGGGTGACCCTTTACATTGTTAAACATCATGGCTGGACCTAATTTTGTTGGCCGTGCTACAGTACCACCAGCACCAATATGACGATAAACCCCCGCTAACTCAGCTGAAGGGTCAACCTCTACATCTGTACTAATTAATTGTCCAGGTGTGTTTTCCAATAACTTTAGTGCAGAACGTAAATCAATAACAGAGTTTCCCATAAAAAATAACCTCCTAACATACTGAATTAATTCATATCCATAACAGCTATTTATTGCTTGATATAAGAATACGCTTTATAGTTGCTATACAGTCAAGAGGCTATTTATACAATTTTTTATTTTCTTTTAAATGGGGCCTGTAAAAGGCAAAAATCTTCTGTTCTATCTTGCTGATAAAATGTTGTATCTAACAAACATACATCAATAATATTTCCTGTCAATTCATAGTTGTTATCATTCATCCATTGAAGCAAATATTGTGCATCTGAAATATCATATGGCATACCAAATTTATAAAGACAAATATACTCCCCTGCAGGAATTGTAATTAAATTATCTAAATTTTCCGTATTCACGGGAACAAATATACAACTACCACTCTTAAATCGACCATCAGATTCACATGCTGTATTACTCGATTCACAGCCTAAACACTCCTTAGTTCCAAGTGTCAAAATAGTTCCAAACCCTGCAGCTGGTCTAATTCGTAGAGGCTCTAATTGTCTCCATAAATTCATCAATGTAAGATGTAATTTTTCTTTTGTCACATTTTCAGGAAATTCCTGATAAATCACTTTTCTCAATGGATAATATTTTATAAATGGTTCTGTTAAATTCATTTCATAGCCATCAACCGCATCATTAAGTATAGCTATTTGCTGATTTAGCGCTTCTCTAACATCATTCAACTCTGCAATCTGTTGATTAACCTTAGTTTTATATGCTGAATAAAACTCAAGAATTTTTTTAGGATTTGTATTTGATAATACTTCTTTTATACTATCTAAACTTAAACCTAAAGATTTTAGAAAAACAATTTTTCGTAAAAAAGGAATTTGAGCTCTACTATAATAGCGATACCCCTTTTCATCAACTTCAACAGGTTTAAAAAGATTAATATGGTCATAATGTATTAATGTCTGTCGACTCAAACTATGGAGTCTGGCCATAGAACTAATTGATATTAAAGAATCCATAATAGTTTACCTCGCTAGAATAACTATAACACATCCCTATCTATAGATTAATATAACCTGTATAGTTACTATACAGGCTATATTAATACTTCATTTCTCCCAATAAAGCTATAATTCTACTTATTTTCCTTCAACCACTGTACAGCATATTCCGCATACACCGCTGATGCATCAGATAGTACGCTATCGTCCATAGTGAATCGATTGTTATGGTGATCAAAGGTGGCGCCTACCTCTGGATTTTGGATACCAATAAAAGCAAAGCAGCCTGGTTTATCTTGTAAATACCAAGCAA
>OGKO01002056.1_pt1 | contig 10192 bp, 7 predicted proteins | sample 1572451 | NCBI WGS metagenome assembly OGKO01 (sample SAMEA2582089, study PRJEB24529) | metagenome | biome: Human gut stool | place: China | collected 2011 | reverse complement strand
CGGCCTCTTGAACCCCATTCAAGCGCGCTACCAAAACTGCGCTACACCCGGATATTTGTTGTGGCTCATCGCTCACAGCTCCATTAGTATACCCGCTATAGGCCGTTTTGTCAAGCGCTTTTTTTATTTTTCTTGGATTTTTTCTGGATTTTTCGCTCATTGTCCAGAAGCTCTCGATGGTGCGTCCATTTCATTTTCGGTGACTGCCATTGCCACGGCAAAGACGCTGTGGGCGCCCGCATCCAGCAGTGCCTGCGCGCAGGCTGCGGCGGTAGCGCCGGTGGTGATGACGTCATCCACCAGCAGCACCCGCTTCCCTTCCACGAGCTCCGGCTCCTGCGCCCGGAAGGCACCGGCTGCATTTGCCAGACGCTCGTCCAGCGAGAGTCCTGCCTGATGACGTCCGGCCCGGACGCGGCAGAGCGCCTTTGGCAACAGCGGGAGACCCAGTGCATGGGCCAGAGGCTGCGCCATCCGTTCCGACACATTGTAGCCGCGCCGACGGCTGGTGGCAGGCACCGGAACGATGCAGTCGTAACCGATGGCCGCACCTGGGATCAGGCCCGGCACCAGCTCTGCAAAGTGCATCTCCACCTCTGCCCCGAACAGCCGGGCCGTCATCTCCACGCCAAGCTCCACCGCTGTCCAGCTTTCGCCTTCGTATTTGGCACGGAGGATGGCGCTGCGGACGACGCCCTCATACCGGTAGGGCGCAGCCGCCCCGTCCAGAGCGCCCAGATAGTGGCGGCTCACGTCCAGCCGCATGACCGGGCCGCGGCGCAGCTCTTCCAGCTGCGGTGTACACACCTCACAGAGCGGCAGCGTTCCCAGCACCCTGCGGCAGCAGGGACACCGCCTCGGGAAAAGCAGCTGGCGCATCTGCCGGGCAAGCTGCGCGGGGCAGCTGTAATAACCTGCCATCAGTCTTTTTTGACGGCGACGATGATACGCACCTTTTTGCCAGCCGCGCAGCCAAAGTTGTCGTACCAGCCGGTAAGATAGTAATCATCAGAGTTGACGGAAGTGAGCTTGGTGTAGTAATATTGACCCTTGTACCACAGGTAGACCTGCGTATTATCGGCCATTTCAAACCTTTCGCCCTTGGAGGAAAGGACGCTGGCCGCACCCACCTTGTCGATCTTCATGGGCATCAGCTGCACCATGTTGCGGACAGAGCCGGTCGTCTCCTGACAGACCGCAATGCCGCCAGCCAGCACAGGATACTTGATGGAAGTGCTCAGACTGGCCTGCTGGCCGTTGACGTAGCCGATATAGGTCGCACCGCTGCCGATGAAGTTGAATATCTGGCTGAAGGGAGTGCCGGTGATCTGGGCGATCTGCTGGAAGCCGAGGCCTAGAAGTGCGCCGGTGTTGCTGGTCAGGCGCTCCCATGCCGTGCTGAGGATGTCGCCGGAGATAACGCCCCACAAGATCTCTGTGGTGGTGGGTACCATAATGCTCTTCACCTGACTGACGACTGCATCGGTATCAATGGTGCCGTCACCCGGCTCAGCCTGGATGGCGCTGAGAAGGGTGCTGTAGTTGGCGGCGACATTCTTCACATCGTCCAGCACACCGTAGTACCACAGGTCGCCGGTCACATCGTTCAGAATAAGCGTGTCGATCTGCCCCTGCGGATTGGTGGTGTAGTAGCGGACATCGGAAGCCTTTAAGTTTACCCCCGATAGGCGGCTGGGACGAACCGTCCCAGCCACACCCCCTGTACTCGTATCAAGGATCTGCACGTCATCTGCCAGAGCCATATCGCCCAGCGCGGTGGCGTTCTCGTTCACAGTGCCGCTGACGGAGCGCTCATCGATTTTTTCCACGCTCTCGCCTTCGGGGCTGACCCGCACTTCCACCAGCCAGCCGGTGGGAAAATTCAGGCTCTTGTCTACATTCACTTCGCGGGCAAGGCCGTCGGTACACAGGACCTTGACGGTCTGAAGCACATCGGCACTGTTGTCCTCGTCGATGAGGTTGCGGGAAGCCGACTGCACCACGCCGTAAAAGACCTCGTCGGCCTCCTCGCCGGTGATGATGCCTGCGGCCACATTGTTCATGCCCAGCAGCAGAGTGACCACCTGGCCGACACCGCCGCCGTTGAGAGAAGACACCTGAGAAGCAATGGCCGTGCTGCCCAGCGTATAGGACGTGCCTGCCACCGTGATGGAAGCGGGGGCGCTGGCCGAGGGAGACACCTCGGTGATGCGGCCTGCGGCACGGCGGGTATAGACCCACAGGGTCTTAAGGCTCTCGCTGTAGTAGTAGACGTCGTATTTGTTCAGCTCTGCGGAGCCGGAGACCTTATCGTTGCGGTAGATTCTGGCTGGGACAAAGGGCAGCACCGTGCTCTCCGAAGCCACGAAGGGACCTTTCAGGCTGCTGAGCAGGATGGTGGAGCCGTCCACCTGACCATTGCTCACGGTAAAGCCAAGGGTCGTGCCGTAGGCCGAGCCGCTGGCGTTGTTGGCGGTGAGGGCATTGTAGAGCAGGACGGCGCAGTCCTCGTAGTTCATCGCTTCGCCCTGACGGCGGTCGAGGCCGGCACGCAGGCCGATCTCGCTGGCCTTGTTGAGCTGAGCGTTGGGAAACGCGCCGCTCAGGTCGGTCATCTTATAGCCCATCAGCTTGAGCACTGCAGTGCATGCTTCTTCCAGCGTGACGGCGTTGTTCGGGCGGAAGCTGCCATCGGTGTAGCCGTTCATCCAGCCCTGCTGCACGGCGATGCGGACATAGGGCGCCCATACCGAGGAGCCGGGCAGGTCGGTGTAGAGGGTACCCACTGCCCCCTGAGAAGAGACGCTCTCCCGGTAGGTAGAGTAAGAGGTCAGCATTCTGGCAAATGCGCCGCGGGTCACGGCTGCATTCAGTGCGCCGGACTGCTCGGAATCCATAGCACCCAGCGTGATGGCAAACTGGACGGCGGTGTTGTTGCCCGCAGCCGATGCCGGCATCACCAGCATCGACACCGCGATGCTGACCGCCAGCAGAAATGCGAGAAGACGTTTTTTCATTGTGATCTCCTTATAAAAAATGTTAAACCTCTCAGTCTCGCTTCGCTCGACAAGGCCGGGTTGCGGCACCCAGCATCCGCTGCGCATTGCGCGCGTCTTGCTGGCCGCTGCCCCAGCAACGACTCCCTGTTTCCGCCACTGGCGGCGGTCGTCGTTGTTGCCCCTACCGAGGGGAGCCTCTGGCGAAGAGAGAAAGCTTTCCGTACTGCCAAGGCCTCCCCTCGTCAGGGGAGGTGGCTGCGCCAAAGGCACAGACGGAGAGGTTAATCATATCTCAACGCGTCGATGGGGTTGAGCCGCGCGGCGCGTTTTGCGGGCAGATAGCCGAACAGCACTCCGATGAATACCGAGATGCCGAAAGCTGCCGCGATGGAGTTGAAGGACGGGCTGACCGTGATGTCCATGCCATCGGTGAACATGGGCAGCACCTGATTGGCGATGGCCGACACGATGTAGCCGAGGACGATGCCCAGCGTGCCGCCAAGAGCCGAGGTAGTAGCCGCCTCGGTGACGAACTGGGCCAGAATGGTCTTTTCCTTTGCGCCCATGGCCTTGCGGATGCCGATCTCACGGGTGCGCTCGGTGACAGACACCAGCATGATGTTCATGATGCCGATGCCGCCCACCAGCAGCGAGATACTGGCGATGCCGGTGAGGATGACGATGACCATGTTGATCATCTTGTTCATCTCTTCCAGCCACTCGCTGGCGCTGTAGACGTAGTAAGCATTGTCGCTCTTGAAGATGTCATACAGTCCCTGCTCCACCGCAGCCTTGGCCTCGTTGGCCTGGCCCTCGTCCACCATGATGGCGGAGTAGGAGTCCGGCGAGCTTTCGTTGGAAAGGCGCATGGCTGTGGTGTAGGGCAGGTAGACGCTGTCGTCGTCGCTGCCCTCCTGCTGGTCGAAGTTGGAGATCTTGGCCTTCAGCACACCCACGATGCGGAACTTATAGGGGCCAAGCTTGATGGTCTGGCCCACCGCATTGCCGCCGTAGGCCGTGCGGTTGATGTAATCGCCGATGACGCAGATCTGCTTGTTGTCTGCGATGTCCATATACTGGATGTTCCGGCCCTTGGCGAGGGTGTAGCCCTTCGACTCGATGTAGTTCTCATCCACGCCGTACACCGTACCGTAACGGTAGTTCGTCGTACCCACCTTGGGGGTGTTGTCGCTGAAATCCAGCTGCGGCGAGATGGAGGAAAGCAGTTCTGGGTTCTTTTTGACGATGTCGTACAGATCATCCACCGTCGCAGTGCGGGAACCATAGCCCCATATTTGGATGGAGAGGGTGTTGGTTCCCATTGCGGAAAAGCTGTCCCGCATACTCCTGGTCATGCCGTTGCCCAAACCGACGATGACGATGACCGCCATGACGCCGATGATGATGCCCAGCATGGTCAGAAACGTGCGCAGTTTATTGCTCCAGACGTTCTGCAGTGCCTGACGGAAAGTCTCTAATACCATTATTTTGCTTCCTCCTGTGCCGCTTCGCCGGACAGAGTGGGCTGCACGACAGCCTCAGGCGCGTGGGCGTCGCCGTCGTACACCACCTGACCGTCTTCCAGACGGATGATACGCTCCGCCTGCACGGCGATGGAATTGTCGTGGGTGATAAGCACCACGGTATGGCCCTCTCTGTGGAGCTGCTGGAGCATCCCGATGACCTCGCGGCCAGTGTGGGAGTCCAGAGCGCCAGTGGGTTCGTCGGCGAGGATGACCGCCGGGTTGCGCACCAGAGCACGGGCAATGGACACACGCTGCTGCTGGCCGCCGGAGAGCTGGTTGGGCAGGTTTTTGAGCTTATCCCCCAGACCCACCTTTTCCAGCACTTCCTGCGCCATCCGGTGGCGTTCGGCGCGGGAGATATTCGCGTAGATCAGCGGCACCTCCACGTTCTCCATCAGGTTGAGGCGGGGCAGAAGGTTATACTGCTGGAAGATGAAACCCAGCATCTCGTTGCGCACATCTGCCAGCTCGTCTCGGTTCATCTTGCCCACGTCCCTGCCGTTGAGCCGGTAGGTGCCGTAGGTGGGGACGTCCAGACAGCCGATGATGTTCATGCAGGTGGACTTGCCCGAACCGGACTGGCCCACGATGGCCACAAACTCCCCTTTCTCGATCTTCATCGTGATGTGGTCGGCGGCCTTTACCAGCGTATCGCCCATCTGATAATACTTGCACACCTGCTCAAATTCGATCAGAGCGCTCATGGGGCACCTCCTTACCAGATACTGTCGCTGTAACTGTCGCTGTAATAGTCATCCGACACAGAGCTGGTGTCGTAGGCCACCGTGTCGTCCTCCTGCAGGCCGCTCTTGATCTCGGTGTAGCTGTCATCGCTGACGCCGGTCTCGACCTTGACGTAGACATAGCCGTCCGGTGCGTCCATGTCTTCCACCGCATTGGCTGCGCTGGGAGACTTCTTGCTCACCAGCACATAGCCGCCGCGGATAACGGCAGCATTCGGCACGACGAGAGCGTTGCCGGCCTCGGCCACGACGATCTCAGCGTTGGCGTTCATTCCGGGGCGCAGGCCGTCGGTGTTATCGATGCGGATGGTGATGGGGTAAGTCGTGGTGCCGCCGCTGGAGCTGCCCTTCATGGACACACGGGTGACTGTGCCGACATAGGTCTTGTCCGTCACAGCGTCAGCGGTGATCTGGACTTTCTGGCCCACGGACAGTGCGCCGATCTGCAGCTCATCCACATTGATGACCATCTCCAGATAGCTCAGGTCGTAGATGACGCAGAGGGTGCTGCCGGAGGTCAGGGCGTCGCCCTGTTTGGCGTCCTTCTCAATGATGGTGCCGCTGATGGGCGAGGTAATGGTGTAGTTAGACATATTGTCCTGCTGGTTCTGCATCGAGATCTCAGCGCTGCGCAGGGACTCGGAAGCAGACTGGATGGATTCGGTCAGATCGTCGCCGGTCAGCTCGATGATGATGTCACCCTTGGAGACCGCGCCGCCCTCCTGCACATTGATGGCGGAAACGGTGCCGCTGGCCTGAGCGGTCAGGGTGCGCTCTGCCTGATAGGCAAAGGTGGCAGAGGCGATGGAGCTGACGCCATTAACGCTGGCGGTAGCGGCCTGGGCGGTGGTCAGACCGCCGGCATTGTTGACCCGGATGGTGACGGTGCGCACCAGCAGGTTGCCGGTGCTCAGCTCATCGGTGCCGGTGACGGCGGTGATGGTGCCATTCAGCGTCTCAAAGGTGCCGTCCAGCACCACGTCAGCGCTCTGGCCCACCGAGAAGTTGGCGGCGTCGGCTGCCGGGAACAGCAGGTTCAGCAGCATCTTGGAGCTGTCGCGGATGACCGCCACCTCCTGGCCGCTGGTCACCTCGTCGCCCTTTGCGACCTTGAGGCTGCTGACGGTGCCGTCCACCTCTGCGCGGACATACTGGCGGTCCACAGTCTTGTCGTAGCTGCGCTGGGCCTGCTGCAGGGCAATGCTGGCCTTTTCCAGATTGGTGGAGGCGTCCGAGCTGTCGATGGTGTAGAGCACATCGCCCTCCTCCACCTTGTCGCCCTCTTCAAAGCCGCCGGTGAGGATCTTGCCGTCCACCAGAGACTTGACGGTATATGTATTGGCCGGGTTCAGCGTGCCTGTGCCGCTCAGGGAATTGGAGACATCCTGACGGACCGGCGTCGTTTCGGCGTAGGTCACATCGCGGCTGGCAGCGCCATTCCTGCCGCCGCCTATGAGAAAGACAGCGCCCGCTGCTGCCACGACGACCAGCGGCACGAGCCACTTCCAGTTCTTTTTGGCAAATGCGCCTGCACCGGTCCTACCCTTGGCTCCGGTCATTTCCCCGGCAGCCTCAGCAGACTGAGCCGCTGCATCCTTTTTCTTTTTCCAGATCATGCTTTTCCTCCTAGTCGATGCAAAAGGGCATAGTTGCCCCTTTGCACGAAAAATCTGTTATTGGTAGTGTATCGCATTTCACCAAAATACTCAAGCGTCCAAATTTCATTTCACCCTTTATTTACAAAATACACGTCCGTTTTTATGCAAAAAGAGACACCCACAGTGCCCTTTTCAGAGCAATGCGGGTGTCTCTTATTTTTTTCCTATCGGGATGCAGCTTCGGCCTCGCTCAGCGGAGCCAGCTGCACATACACCCCGGCAGGGACGCAGGCAGCCCATGCACCTTCCTCGCTCAGCTGGCCAAACTTCTCACAGACATGGTCCGGGCATTGGCTGTCCTGAAACGAGATGGTGCCGTCTTTTACCTGTAAATGAACGACATAGCTGCCCACATCGTACAGGTAATCGTAGTCCTTATCCAGCGGCAGCACCTCGGTGATGCCGTCGCCGAAATCCACGACTGCTGCCAGCGGTTCCGCCTTGCTGCGCGGACGCAGCAGAAAGACCAGCAGGACAGCTGCCGCCAGGACGACGGCTGCGAAGAGGAGGTTTGCCTTCCAGCTCAGGCGTTTTGCGCCTTTTGCCGGCTCAGGCTGCTTGCGGATGCTCATGCAGCGTAGTCGCTGGCAGCAGCACCAGCAATGCGGCCAAAGACGGTGAAGTCAGCAACAGCGTTGCCGCCCAGACGGTTTGCACCGTGGACGCCGCCAGTCACCTCGCCTGCTGCGAACAGGCCGGGGATGACCTCGCCCTTCTCGTTCAGCACCTCGGTGTTGGCGTTGATCTTCAGGCCGCCCATGGTGTGATGGACACCGGCGGTGACCTTCACAGCGTAGTAGGGAGCGGTGTTCAGGGGGTTGGCGAAGCTGGTGCGGCCGAAGTCGGGGTCATTCTTGGCCTCAACGTAGCCGTTCCACTTCTCCATGGTCTCTGCGAAGGCAGCGGCATCGACGCCCATAGCCTTGCCCAGCTCCTCGTAGGTAGCGCCGGTGACGGTGTAGCCCTTCTTGATGTAACCCTGGATGACGCTGGAAGCATCGGCCATGGCCTGATCGACGACCAGCCAGCTGTAGCTGCCGGTCTGAGCGATCTCAGCGGCGGAGACGACGTCGCGGGTGCCGACCTCGTCGATGAAGCGCTGGCCTTCCTCGTTGATGAGGATAGCGCCGTCGCCGCGCAGGCCCTCGGTGATGAGGGCAGCGGTGTTGGCCTCAACGGTGGGGTGGATCTGGATCTGGTCCATGTCCACGGTAGCAGCGCCGATGGCCTGTGCCATCTCGATGCCCTGGCCCTGGATGCCGGGGGCGTTGGTGGTCATGAAGCCCTTCAGCTCGGGCTTGTACTTGACGACCATGTCGAGATTTGCACCGAAGCCGCCGGAAGCCAGAATGACTGCCTTGGCGTTGACGGTGACGGTCTCACCGGAAGCACCGGTGGCCTTGACGCCCACGGCAGCGCCGTTGGCATCGGTCAGGATCTCAGTTGCAGTGGTGTCCAGCATCATCTTGACGCCGGCCTTCTCGCAGTTCTCCTGCAGCAGGGGGATCATGTAGGAGCCGACGGAAACGGTCTTGCCCTCTGCGTTCACAGGGCGATGGATGCGCTTGACGGATGCACCGCCGAAGCTGGAGACGTTGTGCAGGGTGATGCCGTGCTCGTCCAGCCAGTCGATGGCGTCAGCGGAGTTTGCGCACAGGGTCTCGACCAGCTCGGGGTCGTTGATGCCCTTGCCGCCGATCATGGTATCCAGCTCCATCAGCTCGACAGAGTCGAAGTAGCCGGTGGGGTTGACCTGATAGGCAGCCCACTGCTCGGAGACGGTCTTTGCCAGAGCGGTGATGGTCTCATTGTCGGCGTACTTCTCGGCAGCAGTCTTCAGGGTCTTCTCGACGCCGGCAGACTCGCCGAACTCGTTCTCATCCTGATAGACGGTCTTGCCGGCGTTCATGCCGCCGGTAGCGCGGACGGAGTTACCGCCCACCATGGACTGGCTCTCGAGGATGACGACGCTCTTGCCCTCAGCGGCAGCGGTGATGGCAGCAGTCATGCCTGCGCCGCCTGCACCGACGACGACGACATCAGCGTCAACGGTGGAGTCCTCGGCGGCAGCGTCGTTCTCCACAGCGGTCTTGTAGTCATCGGGGTTCAGGCCGGCAGCGGTCAGGGCAGCTGCAGCAGCCTCCTTGATGGCGGTAGAAGTGATGGTAGCGCCGGACACGCCGTCCACGGCGATGCTGCCGCTCTCGGCGATCGCGCCGGGCATCTTGGCGATGGCCTCAGAGCCGACGCCCTGGGTCTCTTCCTTGCCCTCGGCGGTGCAGCCGGTGATGGCGCCGTCGGTCAGGGTCAGGGTGACGGAAACGTCGCCGCCGAAGCCCTTGGCAGTGCCGGTGAAGTCGCCGGACACGCCTGCGTCAGAACTGGTAGAAGCAGGCTTTGCACCGCAGCCGTAGCCAAACAGGCTGACCGCGATGACCGCTGCCATAGCCAGTGCAGACACGCTCTTCTTGATCTGAGCTTTCTTCATGATTTTCCTTCCTTGCTTGCTTCATGGTTTGTGGTTGCGAACATCTATCAGCATAAAAAGGGAGCTGCCCTTTTACAAGCAGCCCCCTCTGCCGAACTTGGGAAAAGGATTTAGGCGTTGGCCTGTGCAGCAGCAACAGCGCAGGCGACAGTAGCGCCGACCATCGGGTTGTTGCCCATGCCGATGAGGCCCATCATCTCGACGTGTGCAGGCACAGAAGAGGAACCTGCAAACTGAGCATCGCCGTGGACGCGGCCCAGAGAGTCGGTCAGGCCGTAGCTGGCGGGGCCGGCTGCGACGTTATCGGGGTGCAGGGTACGGCCCGTGCCGCCGCCGGAAGCGACGGAGAAGTACTTCTTGCCGTTCTCGATGGCCCACTTCTTATAGGTGCCGGCGACCAGGTGCTGGAAGCGGACGGGGTTGGTGGAGTTGCCGGTGATGGAGCACTGGACGTCCTCCTTCTTCATGATGGCAACGCCCTCCATGACGTCGTTAGCGCCGTAGCACTTGACCGCTGCGCGCTCGCCCTCGGAGAAGGGGATCTCCTTGACGACGGTCAGGGTCTGAGTGGGGATGTCGTACTCGGTCTGCACATAGGTGAAGCCGTTGATACGGGAGATGATGTAAGCGGCGTCCTTGCCCAGGCCGTTCAGGATGACGCGCAGAGGAGTCTTGCGGACCTTGTTTGCGGTGCGGGCGATGCCGATAGCACCCTCAGCAGCGGCAAAGGACTCGTGGCCTGCCAGGAAAGCGAAGCAGGTGGTGTCCTCGCTCAGCA
>OGKO01002053.1_pt1 | contig 10204 bp, 9 predicted proteins | sample 1572451 | NCBI WGS metagenome assembly OGKO01 (sample SAMEA2582089, study PRJEB24529) | metagenome | biome: Human gut stool | place: China | collected 2011 | reverse complement strand
GGGCCGATGTAATGCCTGTGGAGCTGACTCCCCCCGACAAGACTTCGTTCTTGTCGGCATGTCGGCGTTGAATCAGGAAGCCCCCGCATTCATGCGGGGGTAGATCACGAAACCCAAGACCTACCTGAAGCCTTTCCTCAAGGCTCCCTTCTACGTGGTGCGCGTCGTGCCGCAGACGGGCGGAACGATGGGCGGCGTCAAGGTGAACGACAAGTTCCAAGTCGTTCGCGCCGACGGAACGCCCGTGAAGGGCCTCTACGCGGGCGGCGAAGTTCAGAACCGCCCGTACTACAACCGCGTCTATACCTCGGGTACGGGTCTCGGCATCGCCTACACGTCGGGTCGCATCGCGGGCGGGTACGCGGCCGAAGAAAAGTAAGCTGCGGGCGTTTTCCTCCGCCCGACGGCGCCTTGTGACCGTGCGCGACGGCGTTCGCGTGACGGTCGGGGCGCTTGAGTTCGAGCAAAAGGCCGCTTTTTCCTCGGTGGGAGGGCGGCCTTTTTCGGTGTGCTCGGCATGGGCACGTTCTTAAGGGTGAAAGTCCCAAGCGCAGGTGGTAGCGCCAAGCGCATAGCCGGAGGCAAGGGTGTCCGTCGCGAGACGGAATCTGAAAGAAGCCCGAGGCAAACCGTTGGTCCGACGAACAGGAACCGCATCAGGCATACGAGGGTGGGTGAGTCTGCCGAACAAGACGAAGCCCAACAGCTACACGGCCCCGAGGTGTATATGCGGCGGATAGATGACGGGAAAGAGCGTGTCCTTACCCGAGGAGGTCTCACGGACGTCGCCCTCAAGGGCGGCGGAGTAAAGCTTGCCGTAAGAAGTCAGCAGAGGTCGTAGTACCGCCGAGATGGTCGGCGGGAAGGACCGAAACTTATGGAGGTGATGCCACGGCCACCGAGACGGTCACGTCAAAGTCGCGAAAGTCTCCGCGGAGACGCCGCCCCGAAAAGTATCGACGGAATCGAGAGGATACGGCAGGCGCGATGAAGGATCTGAGGAGAGCACGGGAGCAACATCACCGGGCATGGATGGATGAATGAGATGATCGATTTGGAAGCCATACCTGCTCGTGACAATCTGAATCACGCCTTCAAGGCCGTCGTTGTGAACAAGGGCAATGCCGGTATCGACGGCATGGAGGTCGAGGAATTGTTCGACCACCTGAAGTCAAACGGCGCCGACCGGATCGAGGACATCAAAGCGGGGCGGTATCAACCGTCCGCCATTCGTCGCGTATACATCCCAAAGGAGAACGGGAAGAAGAGACCTCTCGGAATTCCTACCGTAGTTGACAGGTTCGTGTAACAGGCGGTGGCCCAGGTGTTGAGTGCGGAATACGAGGCCGTATTTCGCGACGGAAGCCACGGGTTCCGTCCGAAGCGGAGCTGTTCGTCGGCCATTGATCAAGCATTGGCGTATGCCAATGAGGGATACGTATGGGTAGTGGACATCGACCTTGCTCAGTTCTTCGATACTGTCAGCCACGGCAAGCTTCTTCAGGTTCTGTCGAAGCGCGTCAAGGACCGACGTGTCATCAAACTCGTGCACAAGATGCTTCGGGCCCCCGTATCCGAAAACGGAGTGATTGAAAAGCGGGAGATCGGGACGCCTCAGGGCGGCCCCGTCAGCCCCGTTTTGGCAAACATCCTGCTCCACGAGCTCGATATGGAGCTTGAGGCGCGAGGCCACAAGTACGTCCACTACGCGGACGACCTCATGGTTCTGTGCCGAAGCAGGAAAGCCGCCGAGCGCACGCTCGAGCGCATCCGTCCCTTCATCGAAGGGACGCTCCTCCTGCGAATCAACGTCGAGAAGACGAAGATCTGCCATGTCGCGCACTCCGAGCTGAAATTTCTCGGGTTTGGTTTCTGGCAGAAGTCGAGCAAGGAGGGCGGGTCCCTCATCCTCGACCGTCCTCACCGGAAGTCACAGGCGAAGTGCAAAGCTCGGCTGAGGGAACTTACCTCCCGCAGTCGCGGACAGAGTCTCGACGTGTTCCGTCGGGACCTCCGCCGTTTTGTGGTCGGGTGGGTGAACTACTTCGGCAGATCGAGCATGAAGGTTTTCATTGCCGATACGGACAGGTGGCTGCGACGCCGCATCCGCATGGTCTACTGGAAGCAATGGAAGAAACCGTCGATGCGGATCAGAGCACTCCGAAAACTTGGTATCTCCGACGGACAAGCGTATGAGTGGAGCCACTCCCGCAGGGGGTACCGGCGCATCGCGGGGAGCCGGAGGCTCGCTACCTCGCTCACCAACGACTTCCTCCGTCAGAAGGGATGGGTATGCTTCAGGATGCCTACAGGATGCGCCCTGCTACATAACCGTAGGTAACCGCCCACTGCAGAACCGTACGGTGGGTGGCGTAGGAGGACGGCGTTGGGACATCCTTGCGTCTCCTACCCGATAGCGCGTCGGTCAAGCTCTTCGTCCGACCTTTTGAGACGAACTCCGAAAGCGCTGTCCTCCGAAGCCTCAGCGAAAAGTAACATTAGCGGGTGCTAGGGCGAATCGTTGCGGGTGGAGGGTTACAGTCGGAACCGCCCAATCGGAAGGCGGGTCTGAACGTGCTCATTCTTGGAATCAGGCGCTTGATGAAATCGACGAAAAGCTCAAGGCCACGATCGCCCGATACGGCAACGAGGCCGTCTTCATCAGCCACAGCTTGGGTAATTATGGGGCGGCCGTGAACGTGCACGCAACGCTTCTTCAACCTGATCGGCGGGAACCTGAACTTCTTCTCCGACTATTCCGCCGGTTAGTTTCAGCATGCCTGGCCTTACCTCTTCTGCGACTTCGTCGCAATCGATTACACCAGTGCCGTTATGAACTACGAATGTTGGTTCTTATACAGAACAGATTACGAACGCCAAGCTCTACGTCGGCTTCGGCAACAATCCGGCAGTCACCCGTGCGTCGGGCGGCGGGCAGGCCTTCGGCTTCGGTTGCGCCGTTCGCAAGGGTCGGCCTCGCGTGATCATGATCGATCCGATTTATACCGACTCCATGCTAGGAAACGAGGACGAGTGGGTGCCGATTCGACCGGGCACGGACGCCGCGCTCGTCGAAGGCATGGCTTACGTCATGATCACGGAAAATCTGGTAGATCAAGAGTTCCTCGATCGCTATTGCATCGGTTACGACGAAAAGACCCTACCGAAGAGCGCTCCGGCCAACAGCGACTACAAGAGCTACATTCTTGGCAAAGGTCCCGACGGACTGCCCAAAACTCCGCAGTGGGCCGCGCGTGAAACGGGCGTTCCGAGTGAAACCATCGTGCGCCTTGCTCGGGAGATCGCCACAACGAAGCCGCTTTTCGTTGCTCAGGGTTGGGGGCCGCAACGGCACGCCAACGGCGACAGCCTGACGCTGGCCATTGCCATGCTCCCGATCCTCACGGGGCAAATCGGGTTGCCCGGAACCAACAACGGCGCACGCGAAGCCGACCAAGCGGGCTTTGCCGCCTCCATCCCCGTGCCGCCCAATCCGGTCAAGGCGTCGATCTGTCTCAATGTGTGGCATCGAGCCATTACGGATGCCGCGTCGATGACGGTCGAAAACGGTCTGGCGAAGAACACGACGGGCTTGCGCTCGAACATCAAGTTCATCTGGGAGTCGCAGGGCAACAATGTCATCAACCAACACACGGGTAGCAACGAGATGGCGAAGATGTTGCGTACGCCCAGTCTCACCGACTGCTTTGTCGTGGTCAACAACATGATGACACCGATCACTCGCTTCGCGGACTATGTCCTGCCCGACGTTTTCGGTCTGGAAGTCGATGATTACAAACTGGAAAAGTATTTTGAGGACGGAATGTTAGAGAGCTCCCCGGAGGGCTTCCGGTCCATCACTAGCGAAGTTAGTCGAAAAGAGAAGAAGCAGGCCCCGCTGATGGTTAACACTGATAAGATTAACGAGAAGTGCGGTACCAACTTCACCGAGATGGAAGAGATGCTGCTTCAGATTCAGATGGAGAACGATTATGTCGCCCTGGATAAGTGGCACAGCTATGCCCAGAACAACGATTGCAAGACCTTTATGTTGCTCTTTGAGAAGGACTTTCCAAAGATGGTTGCCGTCTGATATAAACAGAATGAGGATTTCTTTGTAAAGATGTTCCCTGATCTGGACATGATGGGGCAGGTCATGGAGACGGTGGGTACGGTGCTGTATGAACGGTCGATAGGAGAACGGGGAAATAAATATTGCTCAACAAATATAAATTATAAATCAATGATTAGAGAAAGTTATGTTTGCGCATAGCTTTTGCAACCAAAGGAAAATATACATATGAAATGTCTTGGAATTGCAATAAAGAAAAATGAAATTTGGTACTCATTAGTGGAAGGTGCGGATAAGAAAAGTTCTATCATTTTGAATTCAGGTAAGCAAAACTTTCAATCTTCTGATTCAGCCAAAGAGCTAATGGTAAAATTTCTAAATATTTTTACAGAGTTAATTACGAGATATGAGCCGGACATTATTTCGTATAAACTTTCGCTAAATGTTGATATGAGTCAGATACCATACATGCATTTTTCTTTGGGAGTTCTTAATTTGCTTTGTATGCAAGAAAAACTACCCGTCATTGAGCGAAGTAATAAGTGGATAACTGCAAAAAATAAAGAGAAAATTATTCAATGCCAAACACATTTTTCGGATAAAAAATTTAAGACCCTCGAAGAGAAACAGGCAACTTTAATTGCGTGGTGGGAAATAGGGTGAGGACATGGATACTAAATTTGACTATTCAGGAAAGGAACTTGGTAAGTACTTGCTATTGCGCAAGTTAGGCAATGGTAGTTTCGGTGCGGTGTATAAAGCATTGGACCGTGTGTTAAATGTTGAAAAAGCAATAAAAATATTGGAAGTATCAGACCCAACCGAGGCATGCAAACTTTTTAATGAAGCAGCAATTCCATATGAGTGTAAACATAATAATGTAATAAAAATTAACAGCGGTGAGTTAATTCAATTTAATTCGAAAGTTGTTTTTGTTGTCGATATGGAATTGGCAAGCGGGCCTTCATTGGAAGGGCTGTTAAAGGATAAATTTGTTCCTGTATGTGATAGTGTTCGTTATATTAAAGATATTTTGTTTTCGGTTGAATTTTCACATCTCAAGAGAATTATACACAGAGACATAAAGCCTGCCAATATCTTATTGGATAATGGGGTTCCTAAACTATCTGACTTTGGGTTATCAACAGCTTTAGGAGATTTAGCTATTCCGTCGGTATGGTATATAACACATGCTGCTCCAGAAATCTTTTCTAATAAATCAATTGCTACTGTAGAAACAGATATTTTTGCATTAGGTATGACGATGTGTAGAATGGTAAATAATATATCAGATTGGCGAACTTTTACACAAAGTATTCCACAAGCTAAAGAGCTAATTAGGGAAGGAAAATTAATTAATCAAATAAAATTTGAGCCATATGTTCCAAGGAGAATACAAGCAATTATTAAGAAGGCGTGTCATGTATCTCCTGAAAAAAGATATCGAAGCGCAGCAGATATGAGAAATGATTTAGAAAGGATTCGATTGCTTTATAATTGGTCCATGGTTGATGACGAATTTTGGGAAGGAACCTGCTCGGGGCAGCCAGACAAAGAAATCTATTTAAGGAAAAAAAGAAATGCAATAGATGTCTTGGTGAAAAATAACAAAAGGAAATCATCGCAAGATTCCAGGGAATTTAAAGATATGACAGAGGCGAAAGATTACTTGTTCGAGTATATTAGGAAAACAACAGTAAGTTAAGTTAGACTTATTTGTCTATCATCATATTTTGGCGGTTATCTATATTGTTCGCCATTGTAAGAATGCGATAAAACTTTGCTGCAATGATTGTGATCAAACAAATCTCCCATCTTAAGTAAAACCTCTGATAGGATAGCAAAGATGGATTTTTGATAGCAAAAATACGAAAAGAAATTAGTATTAGAGTAATCTGTATCAAACAAAATCATGTCGTATCGCATCACCTAGGCAAAAGGTTAGCAATGGATGTGACGTAGCGAGTGGGTATAATTCTATGGATTCAGAAACACTTGCTTCGATGATGTAACGGCATTTTTCTTACCTAAAAGAGAGTTAACTGATTTTGATTAGTCAGTTAGCTCTTTTTTTTGACTTATATTGTTTATGAAATGCTTGGCAGAAAATCTCCTTGATAAAAAGGAACCGACGCCTGTCGGCAAGTGCACGGGCTGCAAGACCTGCGTGGTTGCCTGCAAGGACAACCACGGTTCGGAACCCGGGATCTGGCTTCGGCGCGTAACCGAGTATGCGGGCGGCACGTGGAAACGCACGGAAGAAGGCGCGTGGAAGCAAGATGTGTTCATCTACTACGTGTCTGACGCCTGCAATCACTGTGCCGATCCGGCCTGCGCGACAGCCTGTCCGTACCATGTTCTCCTAACTTGACGCCAAAGCCCAAAAAATGCGGAAGTGCGACATCGAGTCGCCCGTTCATGACGCTTTCCTCAATGAAGACAACGCGGTGTTCTGCCGGGACAGCTTGTTTCCCCGAGGGTACATCCAACAGGTTTTTGCTCGGACCGATCGGCCCGTTCACGAGGAGATTTTCTCCGCGAACCAACCATTGCAGATCTTCGAGTTTCTTGCCCGGAACGCTGCGGAGCCCGGGATCAGAGGTCAACGGACGCACCATGAAAGAAATCGAGCTGTCGTCGCTTCATCCGCTCGTGACGCTTCTCCTTCGGGAGGATCTCCGGCATCGGTGCCTTCTGCGACCGATGAAGGTGTCGTTTGCAAGCTCGCTTCGGACGACTCGTCACGACGGTGCGTGTCGTCCGGGGCGGCCGTTTTTTCGTGCCGCAAGACACGCCGCGTCCGTGTCGGCGGCGAATGCTTCGGCGTCGACGCGACATAGTCCGTAAAAACAATCCGGCGCGGACATGAGCCGCGCCGGATTGCAAGTCACACCATAAATTCTTTGCTTCCGAACCGGAGAAACCGTCTCCGATCCCGTCACTTGTTTATTTGACCTTGAAGTCAAAATTGTGACACTGGTTGCAGAAGTTCTCCGATTCTTCGTGCCCTCGGTGGCAGTTCGTGCAGTCGAGCTGATCTTGGTAATGCGGTGACGTGTGCGGATTGTTGGGCTTCACGCCGGCCGTCTTGGCGACAAGCGCCTTGACTTCGTGACAACCCGTGCACGTTGCGGTCGTCGGTTCGGTCGGGTTCGCCTTGTCGGGCCCGTGGCACGCTTCGCACGCGACGCCATTTTCGCCGTGCAACGACGCGATACCGGGTTCGGCTGCGAAAACGCCTGCGGCAAAGGTCCCGGCGAGAAGACCGAAAAACAAAGTTTTGAGTTTCATAAAAAAGACGTCGTGAGATCGGAGGAGGGAGCCGAAGCCGCCTCCTCCGCTGAGGGTCGGGTTAGCTCCAAGGCGTTTCTTTGGCGGCGTTCCGGCCGGCGATACGGCCGTAGACGATGCAATCGGTCACGGCGCAGGAGCCGAGACGCACGGCACCGTGCACGCCGCCCGTCGCTTCACCCGCGGCGTAGAGCCCCGGAATCGGTTCGTCGTTGACAATGTCGAGGGCATGTGCCTGCATGTCGGTGTAAATGCCACCCATGCAGTGGTGAACCTTCGGAACCATCGTGGAAACGTACCAGGGCCCCGTACCCATCGGGACGGCCTTCTTGTTGACGTAGCGGTTGTAGTGCTTGTCATGCCCCGTCTTAACGGCATCGTTCCATTCGGCGATGCTCTTTTTGAGACCTTCGAGGTTGATCTTTTCGCCCGCTGCAAGTGCTTCGAGCGTGTCGTAACGGCGCACGCACTTGCGTTCAAGCATCTTTTCGAGAAGGCCCGGACGGGAAATCCCCATGGGTTCCACGCCCTTCGAGTCCGCCACGGCGTAGCAGTGCACGCCTTGGTTGAGAAGGTTCATGATCGCGTCGGCACGCACCTTGCGATTGGCCAGTTCGTCGACAAAGCGCGTCCCGTTCTTGTCTTCGACCCAAACGCCGAACATGGCCGCAGCGCCCTGCGCAAAGAAGAGGGCAATACCCATTCCCTTTTCGCTCGGTGCCGTCCACGGCGCACACTGAATCCAGTCGGTCTGAATCATGTGGCAGCCGATGCGAGCGGATTCACGCCACGCTTCGGACGTGGCCCCCGGCTGGCAGGTCGTGCCGAGCTTTTCGGTGAGCTTCGGATCCTGAATCGAACGGAACTTCACGTCCGCACCGAAACCGCCGTGCGCCAGAACGACGGCCCGCTTGGCGGCGATGAACTTGACCTTGCCCGAATTCGCATCGGGGAACTTGTAGCCTTCGCGAACCTGAACGCCCTTGACGCGGCCGTCGGCATCGCGAATGATTTTCTCCATGAAGACGCGCGTACGGGGGACGACGCCGAGGCTCTTCAGTTTTTCAGCTTCCTTCAACACGATGCCGGAGCCCGAGCCGTTCTTCGTGATCGCGCAACGGGGAACGGAGTGACCGCCTTCCTGCGCGACGCGTTCCTGCACCCATTCGACGCCGAGTTCCTTCACCGTCCATTCCCACGTCGGCAAAGCCTGCTCGCACATGTGGAGAACCTTTTCGCGATGATTGAGCCCGTTGCCTTCGCGGAACATGTCCTCGGCCATGAGTTCGGGCGAGTCTTCAAGACCTTCGCGCTTCTGCATGGGGGATCCGGGAACGCCCATGATGCCGCCGTTGATGATGGAATTGCCGCCGATCGTACGCATTTTTTCCAGCACGCACACGGACGCGCCGGCGAGACGCGCTTCGATGGCGGAGGCAAGCCCCGCGAAGCCCGAACCGATGACGACCACGTCAAAGGTTTCGTCCCACTTGGTCGGCATCGGATCGACGGCCTTCGCCGAAGCGGCGGTGATGCCGCTTGCCATCAGCGTGGAACTCACTGCGGCGGTTTTAAGCCAGTTGCGGCGGGAAATATCGGTCATGGTTTTCTCCTTTGAAAGTCGACGATCGCCATTGGTCGCGACGATCTCGATAGGAGGTAGTCTAAATAGCGTGAACCGAGTTAAGCTATACCCGACACGCAACCATAACTTGTGATTTTCACAAAACCGCAACTACACCCTTCGGAGAAGAACGTTATGGCCGACAACCTCGACAACCTTTCGGCTTGGCGCCTGGTTTTGGCTCTCGGACGTACGGGCAGTCTGACCCAAGCGGCCGTGGCCGCCGACATCGAACTCTCGGCTGCGTCTCGGTTGCTGGCAAGCCTTGAAAAGTCTCTCGGAATTCAGCTCGTCGACCGGAAGACGAAGCCCATGCGGTTTCATCCGAACGCCAAGCCGCTGCTCTCCAAAATCGAGGAGATGCTCGACCTCCATCGCGACCTGATCGAGCAGGCCGACCGGCTCTCCGAGTCGGAGGCTCGCATCACGATCCGGTTTAGCGTTCCGACCAACATCGCCCGCCGATTCTTCGTGCTTTTAATGGATCGATACAAGCAGGAGGTTGATCCGAACGTGGAGTTCGAATTCTTCAGCAATCTCGACCACGTCGATGTTCAGAACGGACTGGTCGATATGGCGATGTTGCCCTACTGTCCCGTCAACGTCTCCGGTCTGCACGTTCAACCCTTCCTGCCGGCGACCACCCTGATCGTCGCCTCCCCCGCTTATCTGGAAGAGCACGGAACGCCCGAACGGGTCGAAGATTTGGTGCACCATCGTCTTCTGATTCGCACGGGCCGCCATTACCCCGTCACAACCCGGCTTTTCAGTTTGGACGAGATGTTCGACTTTGAAACCCTCAAACGTCAGCCGCTCCCCAACAAGCTCGGACTGCTTGCTCGGGAGGCATACGGCGGCCCCGTGCGGAAGAAGAACCGTCAACTCTCGACCGTCTACGGCGATTGCATGACCTGTTATCAATCCGCGCTCTCGGGCATGGGCATCGCGATCGACCTCTCGCTCGGCGTCATCGACGAAGCTTTGAAAGCCGGTCAACTCGTCCCCGTGCTCAAGGAGTGGCATCGGCCGCTTTGGCGGAATTCGCTTGTCATTCGCGAAAGGAACCTCCTCAACGAGGACCTGATGCGTTTCATGAACTGGTTTGCAACCGAAGAAGGCAAAGAGGGGCGCGAGCGCTGGATGGACTGGTACCGAAAGTTCGGTCTGAACCCCGAGGCCGTTCTGGAGCGCGGCTACTGACAAAACGGCCCTTCCGT
>OGKO01002052.1_pt1 | contig 10212 bp, 9 predicted proteins | sample 1572451 | NCBI WGS metagenome assembly OGKO01 (sample SAMEA2582089, study PRJEB24529) | metagenome | biome: Human gut stool | place: China | collected 2011 | reverse complement strand
GCATTAGAATTACCTCCGTTTTATCGTTGGAATACTTGTTTATTATACCAAAAAAACGGTGAAATTCACATTAAAATGGCAACTTCTGCGCCACCCATGATTGACTACTTTCAATGTACGACGTAATCTGTTTCATAACGGTTTTTTCTATGAAAGCTAACAGCATATAGTCTATACATATCCCGACGATAAAAATAAGCGATACTATGAGGATAACATACAATAGTAATAATGAATACAAGATATATATAAAAATGTTGTGACATCATTTACGCATGTAAAATAAAACTCACCATATAGAACAAAATTCATAGATCTATATGATGAGTCAAATAATATAAATATCAAATTTTAATGTTCCAACCAACCATGAAATTTATGTATAGTTCCATCATTAGAACTCAAGTCTTCAAGATATACATAAGAGTGTTCCATATCCACCTTAATGGCTAATGATTTCTTTTTGGACTTCGCCATATTAATAGTGAGGCCGAATATATTTACAACTTGGAAAAAATGCTCTGTAGAAGTAAGTTCTTCTAAATTCTTTTTAGCATCTGCAACAATACGTAATTTATAGAACTTAGAACTGTCATACATTTTAAAAGTAAAGATAGCTTGTCGAGATGCTGCATCAAAATCAACTTTATACTTTTCAATGGCACCTTCTAATACCATTTGATCTGTATTAACTGTAGTATTTACCACTAGATTCATAATTAAATCCATTGGATTATTCATCAACATAAATGTAGTACTCATATTTTCTCCCTCAATATTTCTCGAATGTCAATAATACTAATCCCAAACATTAATATTTAATATTTTCGATGTTGATAGTATACATGATAATTATAAAATATCTATGGGAATTTATTAAAACTTCCATTAATTCTTCATCTTTATTTATATCTAACCATTATATGTAATTATTATATTTAGATTACTTTTTTAGATTGATAAAACGAAAAAATATAATAAATAAAAGATTTCTTATGTATATAAACGACTACTTTTCAAAAAAGATTACACCTATAAATAAGACTAATACTTCAAACGATAATATTTGAAGTATTAGTCTTTTTAATTGGTTAGTTTATGCTTTATATTTATATAATAACTTAATGAGAATAAACTGTAATACAATAATATAAATGATTTGTGTACCAAAAAAATCCATGAAAATTCGGTCATCTACATAAAATAGATATAAAGGATATACAAAGGTAGCATATGCTAATATCATTGGAATGCTGTTGCGTTGTCTACAGGCGTAATACAGAATTGTATATACCATAAGGATGAGCAACGCGAAAAGATACATCCCCACTAAAGAGAAATCATGGTAATACCGCATCAGCGATGTATATACGTTCGTATCGATATTGTAGAAATAGGTAAAGAATAAGAAAATACTTGGCTTAGGTAGATTAAAACCGAGTGTATTCAAATTACTGTAAGGACCTATAAATATAGTTTGACCAATCAAGGTAGAGTCAGCCAATTGATACTGTAAAAATACATCAAAGGCAGATAAAGAAATCCCTGCATAATGTGCTAGAATCTCAAGAGCTGATGAATTAGAACTAATACCTTTCCCAAATAAAGTACCTACAATTATAAATAGTAAGAAAAAAGATAAAAAGGATATCCCTGCTGTTGTGAGCAATTTCTTCGCATATGCATAACCTTCATATTTGCGGTACAAGGCATGACCGATGATCGTAAAGATGAATATAACTAAGGTAATGATTAGAATGCGCCCCGTTGTTAAATACACAAAGGGGAAGAAAAATAGTAGAGGTATTAAATAACATAGATTACTCCAGCGCCACGCCTTAAAGACTGAGCGCTGAATAAAGGCAAATATTGATAAATATGTTATTTGTTGCACTAAGATTTGATAATACGCCATCCAGCGAGATAGCTTTATAGTTGAGCTTTCAGCCATAATATAAGGACGGATAGAACTAGCAATACCTAAAATGCCATTCTTGTTCCCTGCCTTTTCCGCTAAGGTATACATCTCATGACCTGCTAAGCCTACAATAACAGCTAGTAATATCCATAAAATACCTTGACGATACATCGGAATATACACATCACTCATATTCTTAGTAGATATGCTAGCTTTCACTATAGTTCTATCATTCAAACAATGGGCCACGTAAAGTGAACCCAAGGTCATCACGATTTGTGCACTGATGAGGATTAACACGGTGCTGCCATGCATGGGCAGTTGCCACTGTTTTACCATAATGGTGCACAGAATGCTAGCAATCGTTAAGGACGACTGTGTTGCGATAACTGGCGATAGTAAATCAAAATCTAGTGCATATAGTGTCACTAACAACAGCAAGACTGATGAGAGGGACAGTGATATGAACCAAAATTGGCTATCTACCATGACGATACTTCCTTACAGCTGTTACAGAAACAAACAAAATCATAACCATACTACCCAAAATAAAGCCTATAATACCGTACTTCACAGGTAAGAAGCCTTCATCTTTAAATTGTGCATCGCCTTCAACAATTTGTTTATCAACGAGACGAATAGAATAGTTTGGATTGATAGCTTGTACCTTGCTATTGGCATAGCTAATGTACTGATTAATTAAGATATCCAAATGAGCCTTCGTATAGTCTGGATCTTGTACATCATTAGGATTAAACATGATATACAATTCGTAAATTTTAGGATCCTCTGTATTTACAAAAATATGTTGTTGATACCATTTGAACTGATTGACCGCATCCATGGCACCCCAATTGGAGTTGAGTTTAGACCAATCAAGATCATTAGAGCTTTGCTTCACAAAACCCATGATAAAACCTTGTGATTGAAGCATTCCTCTTAAATGAAGATCATCCTTCACAATAGTATCTGGGGTCTTATTATCTACTGTAAAGATAACAGATGCATTGATGGGACCATGTACCATGATTGGTTTTACTAGTACCGTACGAGACACGATGATAACGATAGCACAAAGGATACCTACGATGGCTATTTGCCACCATTTTCGTTTAAGGTCGTTTAAAATATATGTATTCATATGCTTTCACTTCTTTATTTAATTATAAAAATCTAAAATCACTAGCATTTACGAATTTAATACATCTGTAGAGTACATAAATTTCTGTTAAAAGCATGGTCAATGCTGCGCCATCGGCCCCCATGTAATAGAGTAAAGGGAACACGATACATAAATCTAAAATAGCAGAGTGAACTAAAATCGTAACAAATTCCTTTTGATGACCAAAGGATATCATACCGAATAGGCCATAAATATTGCTAGTAATAACCACTAACGGCAAGAATGCTAATATTTGTAGCACCGATACGGACTCCTCATAGCTTGGTCCAAGAATGTAGTAAACCAACCATTTAGCAGTTACAAAGATACCAATGCAGAGCAAGGATGTACCAGAACAAAGAATGATGGTCGCTTTACGCAACACTGATTGAGCCCTTTCCTTGGATTCCTTAGCAATTTTATTAACAAATGGATATAATGCGTCAACTACAGGGCTTAGACCGCCTCTGAAAGCATCAATAATGCGATTTGCTGCCGTATAGATGCCCACGACGTAGTCGGACGTTACTAAACCGAGGAATACGATAGTGGAGCTAGTATAGAGATTAATAGCCACCATGGAGCCAAAGTATGGAACGCTATCCTTAATGGCATCCTTAATATGACACCATTTAATGCGCATCAAAATATCTGGATATTCCTTGTAGATGATGATCCACGAGAAGACCGCCGCAATCACATTAGTAATGGATTGGAAAAAGGCAGCCCACACGATATCATCTAAGGTATTTACAAAGATAAAGATTCCCGCTACCGATACGATACGACCTAAGATACTAACAAAGGTGATGTAGCGCATCTTCTGTATCCCTTGAAAGAACCAAATTGGAAATAGTGCCGTACCAATAACGTTTAAATACACTGCCCCATAGAGAAGTGCATTATAGTTAAACCATTTAGACAGGATAAACATCAATATCCCAAAGACGACAGTTATGATGGCGAGGATAAAGAGCTTAGCCCCCATGATGGAACTGAAATAAAAGCCCCTCTTTGGCCCACGATCATGGCGCGCAATACTTTTAGGTCCACTGAGGTCAAAGCCAAAGTTAGAAAATAGTAAAAAGTACTGTACCACGCCCGTAGCAAAGGCGAGCTGACCAAAGCCATCAACGTGAAGAACCCGTACTAAATAAGGGAAGGTAATAAAACTCAGAATATATTGGAGACCTTTTACAGTTAGCAAAGAACCAATATTTTCCAATAACGACCAGTTTACTTTCATCGCTTCACCAACTTATCTTTCAAAGATAATCGCAGTTGATTACTATGATTTAACATACCTAATAATAGATTAGAATTACCTAGAGCATGTAAGAAACCTGCAGGCCAGATGCTATCCTTAAAATCCGTAACCAATTGTTTTGGATTACTTAAATAAACAGCCAAAGATTTATTCTTAACCATCGGCTCAAAGGAGTCTATATACACTGGATATGGTCCCCAGTACGCTACATCTTCATCATCTGGATGCAAGACAAATTGAATGAAGTTCGTCATCACTAGATCCGCATCAATAGAGCCATATTGCATCATATCTAGCGGATAAGACTGATAGAAGTCCATAGCCCCTTGGTGTAGCTCATCCAAGCGATTCTTATATTCCTCAGGTATGGAGCTATATTCGTAGTCCTCTAGTAGAGGTATAGCTTCACATTTCTCATTGTACTCATAGCCTAAGGTCGTACCATGAGGAGCCGTAAAGAATACCTCTAAGAACATATATCCTAAGCGTAACGCCGTTTGCAATTCGTAGTTTTGAGAAACATTAATGTACGAATCCGTTGGCTCAAGACTATTTTGTAGGTAGAGCGGAATCCAATCAATATTATAGTTCTTGATTGTACTATATTGCTGAAGCGCCGATACAATAGTACCAGCACCAAGATCTACAATACCAATTCTGCCGTAATCCTTATACTGTTTGAGATAATCCGACAATAACTGTCCTTGTTCTTGCGAATTATAATATACCTTCGCTCGCACTTGACTATAGAGGGCTTGAATTCGCTCATCTTGAGGCAATTCATCGCGCGTAAAAGTGGAGCTTTCACTTAAATCAACGGAACGAACAACCTCCGCATCATAAGGAATGCCCAATCGATTAAATAAAGTATTCAGCTTTATATTTGATTGCCAAGATTTATATAACCGCAAAATGTCCTCTAAGGACTGACGATACTGAATCATAGGAATAACTACAGATCGACGAGACAAATAAGAGTAGAAACTAGTAAGTTCCCCCTCTTGGTCACTAATCTCTTGCAATACATAGCCGTCACGGGCTAAGAATAAAATAGCATCAAGATTATAGTTATCCTTATGTACCTTAATCCATTCCATAAAGCCCTTAACAATAGGTCCAAACACATCGAATCCCAAGCGATACGCCAAGGAATCAGGCGTTTGAGGGGAGTTATGTTTCTTGATAAAACCATATAACAAAGAATAATCTAAATCGCTCTTCGCCTTGCTTTCATTGACGTACGATTTACGACTAGGAGGCTTGATTAAGTACGCATCTAAGCCAACAGCTTTAGATTGTTGAATATCTGCCTTAGCATCATTTCCGATGTGCAGCACATTCTTAGCTTCTGCTTGGATTTCCTCTAACACAGCACTAAACAAAGCTCCCCCTTCATGTTTAGTTTTGCGATATATGCAGGACACAAATAGTTTGTCATAACCTGTAATCTTATTATGTTCTAATACTTGACCAATGATGGTATCCGTCAAATACATATCGGAAATGATATATACCTTTTTGTTTTGCTTCAACGCGTATTGATAGGCCTCTATAACCTCATCATTAGGAAAGGTTAAATTGATTTCTAATTCAATTTCTAAAGCCTTACATGCATCGGCTAATTCCTGACCGTATAAATCAGCAAAGACTTCGTAAATCTCGTCCAGTGTTACCTCTCGGTACGGATACGTTTTACGCGCCTTATGGTCAGCCGTCTCCCTTTTCTTGTAAAAACCAATGGGCTTTGCATGATTTCGCTTTTGGTATTCCCGATCCACTAATTGCCATAGATCTCTATCTTTATAGATAACGCGACATACTAGCGTATCATAGACATCAAATGTAATGACCGGATGTACATCGATGGCCTGTTGTAATGCTAACTCCATTCCTTCTCCCAACTATTATGCTAGCTCATGATAAGCATCTATTAATAACTTCTCTACACGCTCTGTTTCGTTCCCAATATCATAGCCAGCTGCTTTTAATTCTTCATAACGACTCTGTCTATTATGTTGTTTACTATTTACTATTGCCTCAGCCCATGCTGTAGGACCTGCTTCTAATGAAATGAATTGAGTAGATGGTAAAAGTCCCAATTCTTTAGTTACTGTATCAGATAAAAGCAGTGGTAAATCCGATGCTTGTGCCTCAATACCAACAACGGTAAGGCCTTCAAAAAAGGACGGCATCACAAGTACATCTGCAGCCTGCATAATCTTATTAACATCATCTCGTCTGCCTAGCAAACGAACGACATTCTCTAACCCGTATGCTTTGATTTTTCGTTTGACTTCCGTTAAGAATTCACTTTCTTCAGTAGTATCCCCTACTAGCAACAACACAGAATCAGGCTGAATCCTATGAACTTCCTTAAATATATCGAGTAAAAAACTATGATTCTTTTGATACGAAAAACGACCTACATGTAATAAGGTCAATTCTGTATGTAATCCTAAAGCATTCCGAGTTTCTTCCCGAACTATCAGATCTGCATCGTATTTATGAATATCGATGGCATTATAAATAACATAGTATGGATTGTCTTTAAACATCCATTGTCCTGCAAATTGACTGCATGCAAAGCGCAAGTTAGCACTCCAAGCCAATAATTTCTTGTTCATTCCCACCAAGAGACGACGAGCCAAGCCTTGCTTATTTTCAAAGCCTGAATTATGGCTATGAATAACACGAACAGGTATGCCAAAGATTTTTCCCAATACTAGAGGAAACACGTATTCCAAGCTATTCGTATTCAAGACAATTACATCATAAACGCCTTTATTTTGTAACAATATATTAAACCACTGCCAATAGTGGAGCAATGGGTTTTTATGTCTAGAAACAACCTTAAAAATCTTGCTGCCAGAGGCTAAGATTTCATCTTCATAACAAATAGAGTATTCCCCTGTGATGTTCACAAAATCATAATCAATTTTACTTTTATCAAGATGTCTAAATTGTTCTATCAAATATGTTTCTATGCCACCTAGATTACGTGTCATACCGACTTGTAATACACGCAATCTACGGGATTCTCGGTTTATCATAATCGTGCTTCTTTCTAATTAGATTTGATCTTTGCAAATAGACCTTTTAAGCGATGGCGCACAAAGGAAATGCACTCTGTACATGCAATAATACCTAAATTCCATTTATATTTAAGCAATCCAGATAATACGCCGATGAGAGAGGCACCACCCTTCATATGAGGTTGCATAGCCTTATATACATCGTCTTGCCATAACTGCTGTAACCATGTATATTTACCAGCCATCGAAGAAACTGCGCCCATCCGTTCTAGTGCAGAATACATATATTTAACGTATAACACACTCAACAATTGGTAGCACTGCGCATCATCAATACCTGCATTAACCATATATTGATGAATAGTTTGCACCTTTAAACGATACATTTCGTAGTACTTTGGCTCCCATTTCTTAGAAAGACTAGTCTTATCTAAGTCGAGCATATAGTGATAATACACATGAGGAATCGTCCCCATAGACTTTGCATAAGTCAAGTATTCAAAGGAGAACATAAAGTCCTCCATAATATATTCCGATGAGAATTGAATATGATGCTCTTCGATGATAGATCGTTTATAAAATCCGTTCCACACATAACCAAAGAGAGGAATATATTCCATTTCAAGAGCCATTCGTAAAATACCTGTAGCATCACTAGATAGAAAATCCGCCACGTCGTTTACCTTGTCACGAAGGCTTTCACCATGCTCAATATAATGTTCAACAGCACCGTATTTCCAAAAATCTACTTGTGGATGCTGGTTGTATTTCTCGAAAAAGGCAGAAAGGATACTTTCACCATAGTAATCATCGGAGTCCATAAATGTTACGTATTCGCCGCGTGCGATGGACATGCCATAGTTGCGAGCATTACATACGCCACCGTTTGGAATATGGTGAATCACAAGACACATATCAGAATAGGCACTAGCCAATGTATCAAGCAGTTCCCCTGTTTTATCCTGAGAACCGTCATTTATAATAATCAACTCATATAGGGATGTGTCTACATTTTGTGAATATACACTGTCTATAACTTGTTTAATTGTAGTTTCCGCATTATATGCTGCAACAATGATAGATAGTACTGGATTCACAATGGTACCTAGCCTTTACTTTGTAAACCAAATTTACGCAACACAAAGGAACTACCTTTTTTCAACCAATTTTGAGGCTCCATAAAAGATACATTTTGTTCTTTATAGTCGATGTTATTAGCTTCAATCCATACGTCGAGCAAAATTTCGCTTACAAAACCATAAATACGCGCTTCGTATGTATCGTAATTGGAAATATCGACGCGATGTTCAATCTCTTCCAAGATGGAGAACATCCACTCGCAGTATTGATCAAATAGGTCGCGACGCATAACAAACATGTTGAACATGTGCGCCCATGTGCGATTGCAAACCTTTGTGAAAGCAGCGCTGTATTCTGGATATTTTTCAGCGATGATTTGCTCTGCCGCATCAAGGCCGTCGCTGTGATGGGCATGATTATAGTGAGAACGGTTAGATTCAATATAATATTTACGCTTATCTGCTACCACAACAGGATACTCTGAAAGTAGTTTTTCCCATTCTGAACCTGTAAGAATTTGATTCTTTTTATCCTCTACGGAACGCACCTCTTTGCGCGTAAAGTAACGTCTATAATGGACGAGACCGATATAGTCCGCATCAAGGTTTTTCCAAGCCCAATAAAGGCCTGTCAATTCGCAGTAATTTGCATTTTTTGAGGAAATATTATCCCCTGTATGATCGCCAGTATAACCAATATCAGCCTTGCCCTCTCTACCTACATGGATTGGCATGTATACGGAGTCCTCTGGCATCCAATATTGCTTATGTGTAGCTACTAAAATCTTAATATTCACTAGTACTCTCCTACATGAGTGTTGATTCTCAAATCTATATTTACGTCGGAAATAGAGCTTATGCTAATTCCTTTTCTACTAATGCCAAGGCACTAGCAATAACCTTATCCATATCGTAATATTTATATTCCCCTAAACGACCACCAAAGATAACATTGGAAATCGTTTCAGCCTTTTTAACATATTTTGCGTAAAGGTCTAAATTCTTTACATCGTTCACTGGATAATAGGCTTCTTCGCCGATTTTCCAGTCTTTTGGATATTCTTTAGTTACATATGTAACAGGTTGTGTACCAAATTCAAAGTGTTTATGCTCGATGATACGAGTATAAGGAATATCGCCTTCTGTATAGTTCACAACGGCAACGCCTTGATGATTTTCCTCTTCAAGACGTTCTGTTTCAAAGTGAAGACCACGATATTCTAAAACACCTTCAGAATAACCAAAGTATTCATCAATAGGACCTGTATAGATAATCTTATCTGCCAAGGCTTCATATTCTTCGCGATGTTTGAGGAAGTCTACGCCTAAACGGACTTCGATTCCTTCTAACATGCGTTCAATCATCTTTGTATAACCACCCATAGGAATGCCTTGGAAACGGTCATTAAAGTAGTTGTTATCGTATGTATAACGAACTGGTAAGCGTTTAATAATGAAAGCTGGCAATTCAGTACATTTGCGGCCCCATTGTTTTTCCGTATACCCTTTGATGAGTTTTTCGTAAATGTCTGTACCTACAAGACTAATAGCTTGCTCTTCTAAGTTCTTTGGTTCACTTGTAATAGCAGCCCGTTGTTTTGTAATGATATCCTGTGCCTCTTTTGGAGTTCGAATATTCCACATTTTAGAGAAGGTATTCATATTAAACGGTAAATTGTACATTTCACCCTTATAGTTTGCTACAGGGCTATTTACATAGTGATTGAACTCAGCAAATTGATTGACATAATCCC
>OGKO01002046.1_pt1 | contig 10234 bp, 7 predicted proteins | sample 1572451 | NCBI WGS metagenome assembly OGKO01 (sample SAMEA2582089, study PRJEB24529) | metagenome | biome: Human gut stool | place: China | collected 2011 | reverse complement strand
GGGGCGAGCGTCTTGACAAGGTGCTCGCGAGCCTGATGCCCGACGTTTCCCGCGCGCGCCTGCAAAAGCTCATCGAGTCGGGCTCGGTCGAAGTGAACGGCGTCGTTTGCGAAAAGGTTCGCGCCAAAGTGGCCGAAGGCGATGAGATTCAGCTCCTCGAAGAGCCCCGCCTCGACGAGGCGCTCGCCTTCGTGCCCCAGGAAGACGTCGAATTCGAAACGGTCTACGAGGACGATACGATCATCGTCGTCAACAAGCCCGCAGGCCTCGTCGTGCACCCCGGTGCGGGCAACCCCGACGGGACGCTTTTGAACGGGCTCCTCTGGCGCTATCCGGAATTGAAGGATGTGCCCCGCGCGGGGATCGTGCATCGACTCGACCGCGACACGACGGGTCTCATGGTGGTGGCACGCACGCTCGCCGCACAGACGAACCTCGTGCGTCAACTTCAGGAACGCACCGTGAAGCGCGAGTACTGGGCGATCACGATCGGTACGGCCGCCCCCGAATTCACGGTTGAAGTGCCGATCGGACGCGATCCGCGCAACCGCACCCGCATGAAGGGGTTCCCGGGCTCGACGGGCGTGCGTGCGAAATACGCCCGCACCCGTGCGCGCACGGTCGGCTGGTCCGAATTCGAAGGCATTCCCGTCTCGTGGGTCGCGTGCCGCCTCGATACGGGCCGCACGCATCAGATTCGCGTGCACCTGACGGGCGAAGATCTTCCGCTCGTGGGCGATCAGGTCTACCGCGGTCGCGCTCCGGGAATCGCCGTCAAGATGGAAAACGCGCTTGACTTTCACCGTCAGGCGCTCCACGCCTCGCGCCTCGGGCTTATCCACCCGAAGACGGGCGAAACGATGGAGTGGTTCGTGCCGCCCGAAGACGACATGATCGAACTCATGAACGAACTCTACTTCGGTCCCTGGGATCGGCCCGTCACGGTGTTCGAACGCGACATCCTGCCCCAGATCTGAGTCTTTAACCGAGAAAGTCATGGCTGAACTCTACAAACCCGGACTCGACATCCTGCAACCCGCCGCGAGTTGGCGCGAACGCGTCGCTTCCACGACGGACGCGCTCTTTACCTGCCGCGAAGGCGGCGTCTCGAGCGGCCCCTGGGGCGACGCCCGGGGCGTCATGGGCCTCAACGTCGCACCGCACACGGGCGACTTCGGTGCGTGCGTGCGCATGAACCGCGACATCGTCGCGCAACTCGTGCCGTCGGACCCCGTGTGGCTCGAACAGGTGCACGGCACGACGATCGTGCACGCGGACGATTGGGTGGGTGCGAAAGAGCCTCCGGCGGCGGACGCCTCCTGGACGATGACGCCGGGCGTCGTTTGCACCGTGATGGTGGCGGATTGCCTTCCCGTTCTTCTCTCGGACGATCGCGGTCGCATCGTCGCCGCCGTGCACGCGGGCTGGCGCAGTCTGGCGGCGGGGATCCTCCAGAAGACCGTCGCCCTCCTGCGCGAGCGTCTTGAGGATCCGTCCGCTCGCCTTGCGGCCTGGCTCGGGCCGCGCATCGGGGCGCTCGACTTCGAAGTGGGCGAAGACGTTCGTGCGGCCATGGCCGAAACGCTGCCGGCCGAGGTGCTCGAACGCGCTTTCGTGAAAAAAGAAAACGGCCGCTACCTCGCGGATCTCGCGGCGCTCGCGGCGGGCGCGCTCGAATGCTCGGGCCTTGCCGAAGCGGACATCGTCGACTGCGGACTTTCGACCTACGCGAACGCCGAGCGCTTTTACAGCTTCCGGCGCGACGGCGAAAAGTCGGGTCGGCACGCGGCGATGATCTGGTTGAAGCCCGCCGAGCGCGCCGAAGCGGCCTCCGCGCTCTGACGCCCGCTCGAAAGAGCCCCCATTTCCACCAACCGAAAGAAAAGGGTGCTTTAGCCCCCCGCGGCTGAAAGCGCCCGACAGTGACTTATGAAAAAGATTCCCGTTGTCGGCTTCGTTTCGCTCGGCTGTCCGAAGGCTCTCGTCGATACCGAGCGGATTGTTACGGAGTTGCGCGCCCGCGGCTACCGCATCGGTCAGACGTACAAGGACGCCGATCTGGTGATCGTCAACACGTGCGGCTTCGTGAACGAAGCCATCGAAGAAAGCATTGAGGCGATCACGGAAGCACTCAAGGAAAACGGTCGCGTGATCGTCTGCGGGTGCCTCGGCGGACGCGTCGAAGCCGACGGCTCGAACTACATCGCCAAGCGCCTCCCGAAGGTGCTCGGCGTCACGGGTCCCGACTCGGTCGATCAGGTGATGGCGATGGTGGAAGCCCACCTGCCGCGCCCGCACGACCCGTGGGACGACCTCGTTCCCGCCGCGGGCTGCCGCCTCACGCCCAAGCACTACGCGTACCTGAAGATCAGCGAAGGGTGCAATCACCACTGCACCTTCTGCATCATTCCGAAGCTGCGCGGCACGCTCTCGAGTCGCCCGATCGGGGACATTCTGCGAGAAGCGGAAAACCTCAAGAAGGCGGGTGTCAAGGAGCTCCTGGTCATCAGTCAGGATACGGCTGCCTACGGGCTCGACCGCAACTACCGCCTCGACTTTGCGGGTGGGCGTCCGGTGAAAACGCGCCTTCTCGAGCTTTGCAACGAACTCGGGCAGCTCGGTCTCTGGACGCGTCTCCACTACGTCTACCCTTATCCGTCGGTCGATGCCGTGGTGCCGCTCATGGCCGAGGGGCTGATTCTCCCGTACCTCGACGTTCCCTTCCAGCACGCGCATCCTCGCGTTCTGAAGGCGATGAAGCGCCCCGCCTCCGCGGAAAAGAATCTCGAGCGCATCGCCGCGTGGCGTGCGGTCTGTCCCGACATCACGATCCGTTCGACCTTCATCGCGGGCTTCCCGGGTGAAACGGAAGCCGAATTCGAGTACCTGCTCGACTTCCTGCGCGAGGCGCGACTCGACCGCGTCGGCTGTTTTGCCTACTCGCCCGTGGAAGGCGCAGCCGCGAACGAGATCCCGGGGCTTCTGCCCGACGATGAACGCGAAGATCGTCGTCGTCGCTTCATGGAAGTGCAGGCCGAAATCTCCCGCGAAAAGCTTGCCGAAAAGATCGGTCGCGTCGAAGAGGTGATCATCGACGAGCCCGAGGACGAGGACGGCGTGGCGGTCGGTCGCACGAAGGCGGACGCCCCCGACATCGACGGCGTGTGCTACGTGACGACGCCCCGTCACCTGGAGCCGGGCGACATCGTCAAGGTGCGCATCACCGCGAACGAAGAGCACGATCTGATCGGCAAAATCGAAGACTGAGGTCGTGAGGATCGGGGCCTTTGCAAGCCTTCGATCGACCCCGAATCCGCCTTCAAGCGGCGCGCTTTTCCTCATCGGGAGAGTGCGCCGTTTTTCGTCGGGTTTCCCGTTTCGTTTCCTTCCGTGTCCTCATCCTTGTTTTTGTCCTCCCGACGACGTAGGTCGATTGCGTTCGTGTTTCCGGCCGTTTCCGATCGATCGGCCCGTTAAAATAGCTCCCCTTCGAGGTTTCCGCCGCAAGGTCTCCCCGCGACGCGTCCGGAAAGCGCCGTCTTTGCCTCTCTTCTCCCGTCCTCTTGCGGTCGGGGTGAAGACCGTTTTCCCGACTCGTTTTTAGGAGAATCTTCCATGGCCTCGAATTCGTTCGATTACCACCGTCCCGATGCGCTCACTCCCGCCGAAGTCACCGAAAAGGTGCTTTCACTTTCGGTGACGAAAACCTCGATCCCCTTTGCCAAGCAGTGGCCGCTCACGTTCCTTGCGGGGGTCTACATCGCGTTGGGCGGGCTCTTTTGCACGCTTTTCTCCTCCGACGCGGCGCTTCCCTATGCGATCCAAAAGTTTCTGGGCGGTGCGGTGTTCTCGCTCGGTTTGTCGCTTGTCGTCGTTGCGGGGGCGGAACTCTACACGGGCAACACGATGATTGCCGCGGGCGCGGTTGACGGACGCATTCGCTGGCAGGCCGTTCTCAAAAACTGGGTGTTCGTCTGGCTCGGCAACGCCGCGGGGGCCGTTACGGTGGCGCTTCTTGTCTACGGGTCCCACATCGCCGAAACGGGGCCTCTCGCGCGCGGCATGTACGGGATCGCGCTCGCGAAGGTCTCGGCCGACTGGAACGTCATTTTCGTGAAGGGTATTCTCTGTAATCTTCTTGTCTGCCTCGGGGTGTGGGTCGCGTACGCGGGCCGCACCGTGATCGACCGCGTGGCGGGCGTCATGTTGCCGGTGGCCGCCTTCGTCGCGCTCGGGTTCGAGCACTGCATCGCGAACCTTTACTTCCTGCCGCTTGCGATGATGTTGAAGGCAGGCGGCCTTGCGGTCGAGGGGCTCGACCTCGGGCTTCTCACCTGGGGGGCGGTTGCGAAAAACCTGACTGCGGCCACGCTCGGCAATACGCTCGCGGGTGTTGTGCTGGCGCTTCTTTACCGTGCGGCCTACGCACGAAAGTCCGCCGACTGAATGGCTTGAGGCCGTGCGGGACAAACGATTCGAACGAAAGCTCCGGGCCTGCCCCTGGAGGATGCCCCGAAACGTTCCCGCGCGGACATTTCTCGAACACTTTTTCCCGAGTGGAAAGGACTACAATGCGCTCCGAGGTTTACGTGCTTCGGAGCCTCCTTTCGTGCGCCGTCCGCGGGATGCGTTCGACGGTTCCGCAAAGCGCGCCCCACGGTCCCTTCATCACGGAGTTTTCATGCGTGCCACCAATCCCGGGTTCGTTCCCGACAGTCCCTTCCAACGCCGTTTGACGCCCGAATGGCTCGAATTCTTCGAAACCTTCCCCAAGGTCGAGTTGCACTGTCATCTGCTCGGCACGATTCGCAAGGAAACCTTCGAAGACCTCGTGCGCGAATCCAACGCGCCCGTGACGCAGGCCGAAATCGACGAATTCTTCACGCGCGGCGAAAAGCCCGTGGGCGTTCTGCGCATTTTCCGCGCGCTTGAAGCGCACATTCTCACGAAGCCCGCGATGCTCAAGCGCATCACGCTCGAGCACCTCGAAGCGGCCGCCTCGCACGGCGTGCGCTACATCGAACTCTTCTGGAATTGGACCGGTCTCAAGCACGCGATGAGCTACGAGGCCGCCCAGAGCGCGATCGTCGAAGGACTGCGCGAAGGCGAAGGACGCTATGGCATCGTCGGGCGTCTCGTTCCCGCTGTCGACCGCGAAGCGCTTCCCGAAGATGCGGTCGAACTTGTCGAAGCCATGTGCGCGCACCGCGAACCCGAAGTGATCGGTCTCGGGATCGATTACCGCGAAACGAATCACGAGCCGGAAAACTTCTGGAAGGCCTTCTTTATGGCGAAGCAGGCGGGCTTTCACATCACGCTCCATGCGGGCGAATTCGGCGAACACTGGCGCAACGTCGAAACGTCGATGGATTTGCTCGGTGCCGAGCGCATCGACCACGGTTACACCATCACGGACAACCCCGAACTCATGGCCCGCGCGCGAGATCGCGGCATGACGTTTGCGGTCGTGCCGACGAACTCCTACTACCTGCGCACCTTCACGGACGAGGAGTGGGCCGAACGCCACCCGATCCGCGCCATGAAGGCCGCGGGCCTCAAGCTCTTTCCGAATTCGGACGATCCGACGATGCACCATGTGAACATCGCCGAGAGCTGGCGCATCATGTTCGAGTACCTGGGCTTCTCGCTCGCGGATCTGCGCGAAATGCTCGAAGCGGGCATCGAATCCGCCTGGGTGTCGGACGAGGAAAAGGCTCGCTGGCGCGAGCTCTGGCTCCCCGAATTCGACGCGCTCGCAGCAAAGTTGCCCGCGCTCGATTGATCGAATGATCGCTCGATGAAGAAAGCGCCCGACGGGTCCTTGCGACCCCGGGCGCTTTTTCCTTCTTCGGACGCCCGGCCCGACGTCGAATCGGGCTTTTTCGGCTTCCTTGCAAAGGAATCGGTCGAGGCATCGACCATTGCAAAGAAAAGGAAAAGTCCTCCTTGGTAACGGCTTCTTAGGAATCGAGATCGATCGCCATTCGATCCGAAGGAGCGATGGTGCGTCATCTCGCATTCACGGTCGCAGCGTGTGACAGTAACAAATACTCCGGTCTTGCCCGAGCAGGGCGAGGTCGGAGCGGCGTGCGCTCCCGGCGGCAATCGTAAAGATGCGCGGAAATCCGGTTTTTTGTCTGGTAAACGGGAGGTTTCTCGGGTGAAATCGGGGCCTTCGGGTCGATGCCCGTTTTCGGACGCGAAGGCGGTGCGGTATCATCTGAAGACTTTCCCAAGTCTACGAGTCGCCTGCGCAAGTGCCCTGGCTTTGCCGCGTCGACTCCCTTCGTCATGCACTCCAAGAAGACCATCGTGCCGACCTGCCGCGCCGCGTTCTCCGCCGCGCTTGCCGCCTTCCTCGCTTCCGCCGCGGGCGCCGTTTCGCTCGGCGACCTCAAGGTCGAAAGCGCTCCCGGGGAGCCTTTCGACGCCGTTCTCGAAATTCACGACGTTGATCTCAGCGTCTCGCCGCTACTCGTGCGCATCGCGCCTGCGGCGACGTACGAGCGTGAAGGGATCGAACCGCCCGAAGCGGCGAGGTCGTTGCGACTCACGCGCGACGCGAACCCCGGCGGCGTGCGCGTTCGCGTGGCGGGCGATGCCGTGCCCGAAGGTCGTTTTCCGCTTCTGATCGAACTGAACGCGGGCGGCGCGGTGACGCTTCGCCGGTACGAAGTCGTTTCGGGGCCCGAGGGTCTGCGGGTCGAGTCCGTAGCCGAGTCGACGCGACTCGGCGGTGCGGTCGTTCCCGTGCCGATTCCCGACGCGACCGCGGCGAAAGCTTCTTCGGTCGCGTCTTCCGCTCTTCCTGCGTCTTCCTCCCCGTCGACCGAACCGAAGGCCGAAAAGGTCGAGAAGGCTACCGCCAAGCCCCGCAAGAAGGGGCGCTACGGTCCTCGCGTGGTGCGCGAGTATGTGGCGCTCAACGGCTTTGACGCGCAAGGCACCTTCCCGATCCGTCAGGACATGACCTTCTGGTCGATCGCGAAACTCTATTGGCCGCGCTACGAAGGGGCGACCATGGAGCAACTTGCCGTCGGCTTCCTCGAGGCGAACCCCGAGGCCTTCATGCAGGGCGATCTCAATCTTCTCGTTGTCGGCGAAACGCTTGTGCCACCCTCCGAAGACGCGGTCTTTGCGATCGACCCCGAAGAGGCCTTCCGTCGCATGCGCGGGGCCACGGAGGCGATTCCGCTTTCGACCCGCAATCTTGCGGAGGCCCAGATGGTCTCGCGCGAATGTGCGGCTGCGGTCGGTGCCGCACAGAACGCGAAGCGCGATGCGGGCGGGTCCGCTCTCGAAATCGGCGAAGCGGGCCGACAGGTCTTCGAAGAGTACAAAGCGAAACTCGCTCTTCAGCGCGAACTTCAGGGCGACGTTAACGCCGGGAAGCCCGCGGTGCTGCACGGCGGAACGCTCTCGAAGTCGCTCACCGAAGGCGCCCCGAGCGAAGAACCCTTCCCCGTGAAGAGTACGGGCGAGGGCGTTGCGAGTACGTCGAATGCCGTGACCGCCCCGATCACTTCGAACATCGCAACGACCCCCTCTTTTGTCCCGGTTTCCCCGACCGGGGGCTCGGACGTTTCCGTACCCGTCGAATCCGTTGCCGCAAGTTCCGCGGAATCTTCGGCCGAACCTTCTGTCGAATCTGCCGCGCCGTCCGAGACGAGCGCGACGACATCGGCGACCGATGTCGCTGGTTCGGCCGCTTCGAGTGTCGCACCCGCGACCGCCGAGGTGCCGAAGGACAGTGCGAAAAACGCCGAGCAGGCCGCCGACCGGAAGGATTTCCTGTCGATGCTCTTCGCCGTGCCTCCCGCCTGGTACCTCCTTGCCGTGATCGTCGTCGTGTTGCTTTTCCTTTTGCGCGGTCGAAAGAGTGCCAGGGGTGCCCGGGCTTCGAGTGCGGCGGGCGGCTCGTGCGCGTCGGAGGGCTGCGGCGCCAAGGGCCCGCAGACCGTGCAACTCCAAAAGAACGTCGCTCCGACGAGCGCCGCGCAACTCAAGGCCGTGGAAGCGACGGTCGGAGAAGCCGTGAAAAACGGCACGACTGCGGGTGCCATGGGTGTGGGGTCGATTGCTTTTACCGAAGCGCAGATGGAAGAGGATCGCAAGAAAATCGAAGCCCGTACGGCCGAGCAGCCCTGGCTCGATCCGAAGAGCGACGAACTTCCGCCCGTTGACGAAGAGGCGATGCGTGCGACCGTAAGCGAAGCGGCGATCGAAGAGGCCGTGTCGAAAATCGACCTCACGCTCCCGAACGCAGACGCCCGCCCGACCGTGGTCGTGACGGAAGAAGAGCTTCCGGCGAACGACTACATTCCGCCCCTGATGCCGGAGCCCGTCGGAAGCGAAAAGACGGAAGAATCCGAAAAGAACGAAAAGACTGTCGAATCCGAGGGGTCGACCCTCGTCGTCGAAGTCGAGTCCCAGCGCGACACCTTGCAAAAGCCCGTTTTGCGTCCTGCTTCGGTCGTTCCGCCCTCGCTTTCGGGCGGGGCGCTTCCGCCCGAAAGCGAAGCGCGCATCGAAGCGATTGCCAAGGCTGCGGCTCAAAGCGTCGAAGACATTCCCGCGCCCGCCGCGGCGCCCGCGAAGAGCCGTTCGACGACGCGCCGTTCGCGTCGCTCGGCGGAACCCAAGAGCTCCGTTCCGGCCGCTCCGAAGGCGCCCGCTCCCAACGCGAAGGAAGAGGCGCTCGGCAAGTCGATTGAAGCGAAGCTGAAGCTCGCGAACAGTTTCGTCGGTTTGGGCGCGCTTCAGGAAGCGCGCGAACTCCTCGTCGAAGTCAAAAAGCACGGCACGCCCGAACAAAAGGCGCGGGCCGAGTTCCTCGAAAAACGCATCGGCAAGGCCTGAGAGGAGGGGTTCGAGTGACGACGCTGGCTCTCGGAGTCGAGTACGACGGCAGTGCTTTCAACGGCTGGCAGGTCCAGCCCGATCGACCCTCGGTGCAGGAAGCGCTCGAGCGGGCGATTTTCGAATTTCTTCGCGTTGAAACGCCTACGATCTGTGCCGGTCGTACGGACGCGGGCGTGCATGCGACGCATCAGGTCGTGAGCCTCTCGACCGATATCGATCGCCCGATGCAAAGCTGGGTGCGTGCTCTCAACACGTACCTGCCGCGCAGCGTGGCGGTGCGGTGGGCTCGTCCCGTGACGGACGACTTTCACGCCCGCTTTTCGGCGCGCTCCCGCACGTACGAGTACTGGATCCTGAACGATCCCGTGCGCTCGCCCGTCTTCGAAGGACGGACGGGGTGGGTTTTCCGCCCGCTCGACGAAGCCCGCATGCGCGAAGGGGCCCGGTACCTTTTGGGCGAACACGACTTCACGAGTTTCCGTGCGGCCGAGTGCCAGGCGGCCACTCCCGTACGCACCGTGACGCGACTCGAAGTCGCGCGGGTGGGGTCGCTCGTAGGCGTGAAAATCGAAGCGAACGCGTTCCTGCAACATATGGTGCGCAACATCGTGGGCGCACTCATTTACGTCGGCACGGGTCGCGAAGATCCTCTTTGGATCAAGGAGGTGCTTGAAGCGAAAAACCGCTCGGTTGCAGCACCCACCTTCAGTCCTTCGGGCCTCTACCTCACGGGGGTCGGATACCCCGAACACGATCTCCCGCGCGAGACGGGCGGGCCCTTCGGTCGTACGGCGTTCGAGGTTCGTCCGTAACCTCTTCGGACTAATCCGTCTCGATCGAGCGCTCGCAGGGCGGTTTTCCCGAGGTCGACCGCCCTATAATTGGCCGACCTCCACTCCCACAGCAATACGAACGATGAGCTGGATCAACCACATTCTTCCCAAGATCAAGCGCGAAGACGATTCCTCGAAGAAACCGAGCCCCATTCCCGAAGGCGTCTGGACGAAGTGCCCCGGGTGCGATCAGGTGCTCTACACCGAGGAGCTCGACCGCAGTCTCAAGGTCTGCCCGAAGTGCGGCTACCATCACCGCATCGGTGCTCGCGCGCGTCTTCTCGCGTTTCTCGACCCGGGTACGGCAGTGGAAGTGGGCGGCGAAATTCGTGCGAAGGATCCGCTCGGCTTCGTCGACAGCAAGCCCTACGTGAAGCGCCACGAACAGGCGCGCAACACCACGGGCGAAACCGACGCCCTCATCGTCATGTCGGGCGAACTGCGTCGCGAACCGATGGTGGCGGCCGCGTTCGAATTCAAGTTCATGGCGGGCTCCATGGGGAGCGTCGTCGGCGAACGCTTCTCCCGCGGCGTAGACG
>OGKO01002045.1_pt1 | contig 10240 bp, 10 predicted proteins | sample 1572451 | NCBI WGS metagenome assembly OGKO01 (sample SAMEA2582089, study PRJEB24529) | metagenome | biome: Human gut stool | place: China | collected 2011 | reverse complement strand
ACAGCGATTTGTCCGTGGAAGAGTGCGAAGGTGTTTCTTATTTCTGGAATTACCGCGTTGCAAATTGTGCAACCATCACGCAGGAACTGGAAAGCATGATCGCTAAACAAATTGAAAGTACCGGGAATACTGCTCTGAGTACAGACTGAGCAATAATCAAAAAAGACCCTGAGAACCCTGCCGGATAAGCGGCAAAGTTCTCAGGGTCTTATTGTTTATCAGGCTGCACAAAGCTTGCAGCCCGATGTTGTGGTGTATGACAGAGCAGCCCCCACAGCACAGCAAAACCGGCATTTTCCATAAATATTCGTAGCATCGCTATTTTTTATTTTTAGAGGCGTGAAAGTGTTTTTGAGTATAATAGAATCGTCCCCGGGGGGCATCGGCCGGGAATAGCAAAACAGAAAGGACGTTGCCTATGAGCAAAGATAAATTTCTCGCAGCCTTGCGGCTGTTGCTGTGCATCGTGCTTTGCATGATCGTAGGGGCTCTCATGGTGTGGTTCCTCACATTGAGCGGGCTGGCAGAGCACGCTGGAACAGCAATTGCATTTATCCGCTCGTTCCCTGGGCACCTCGAAGATGTTGCCGAGGTAATGACCGGCGCGCTTTGCATGGCTCTTGTAGGCGGGATGGTATGGGAACTGGTGGTGCACTGGAGGGACCTGCTGGCACTGCTGGATGGTCTGTTTGCGATGGTGGGAGCGCTTGTCAGGATTTTCGATCTGGTCAGCGACGATCCCGGGGAGATTTTTGACAAAAAAGAAGCCAAACCACAAGATACAAAAAAAGACAGCAAACCGCCTGAAATCGATCTTTGTGCGGACATTGATGAACTTGCAGACACAATTTTGACAGAGGAGGCATCATAAAAAAATGAAGCTTGAAAAAAAGGAACCCAAACCCGGTATGAGGACTGAGACCCGCCTGTGGGTGCTCTCGTTCGTGTTTGTGCTGGCATCGTTTCTCTCTTGGCTTTCCACCCAAAAAGGCATGGTCACGCTGTTTTTCGTGGGTCAGGCAGGGCTGGCACTTCTGGCATCGGCTGTCGTTCAGATCACGGAGATCGTTTTCAGCGGCCGCTGGAAAAGCTTCAGCTTTTGGCTGGCATTTCTGATTTCGGTCAGCCTCTCTTCTTTCCAATTTATGGAAACTGCCTACCCCGCCGGGCAGTTCAGAGAAGTAGCTGAAACCGGCGTAAACCATATCTACACAGAGCTTCTGCCCAAAATCCAGAAGGACACTGCCGCCCAGCTGGATGACCTGCGCACGACAGTTTTTTCCGAGCTGGACGCATTGGAAGCCGCCGCCGCGGATGCCGAAGGGGCGGCAAGCAGCGGAAATATTTTTACTACAACAGATGCGGAGGATCTCAACTCCCGGTATGCACAGCAGACAAGCCGTTACCCAAAAGGATATGAAAACGACATCATGTTCCAGAATCTCCTTACGGCGGCAGCGCTGGTGCACAGCGGAGACACCCAGAACACCCGACTGCTTATCGAGCAAAGCCTTGGCGCACTGGATGAGCTGGTCGATATTGCAGCCACAGGCAGACAAAAAGCCTTCTACCGTGATATCAGAACCGATTATAACGCCCTTGGTGTATTGGTCTCTCTGCAGGAAAATACCGGTGCAGCAGCAGTGAGCGCCGGTGCCAAGGCGATGCGCAGGGCACTGATGAAGGGCACTCTGGACACCGGCGCCTTGCGTGCAGATGCGGACACCCTTGTGGCACAAGCCATGGCAGCGGAGCTTCCCATTGATACCGCGAAATTAGCCATTCTGCGCGACAGCGTGCTGGATTTTGCAGCCTTGGTCGAGCTGAACACCCGCCTGAAGGAACACCAGGCGGAACAACCGGCGCTTGCGCAGCGCCTTGCCGCCGCCGGTGCAGCGGAGGATGACCAGCAGGCGCTGGAAGGGGTGCAGACTGTATGGCGCGAGGAGCTGGAAGCGCTCCGCGCCGAGATCGCTGCCTCTCCGCTTTCGAACCACGAGGATCTGACAACGCTGGATAAAATGACCAGCGTCTATCTCCAAAAAGAGCGCAATTCCATCCAGACAACGTGGGCTGTGCTGCACATCCAGCAGGTTGGTATCAGGAACGCTCTGCCTGCCATCGGTTCCATCTTACTTGCTGCCCTACTCGACCTCTCTGCCAGTGCAGCTTTTGAAAGTGCAAAAGAGCTCCGCCGGCAGCGTGCCAAGGAGAGATTTTTTGAAGGCACACAACCAAAAACGCTATACTAGGATCATAGGATCATCGGAGATCCTCTAAATTCATCATATAGGAGAGAAAAGCATGTTTACGATCGTAATTTTTTTGGTGGTCCTAGCAGCAGCTTTGGCGGCGTTGATGCTCATTCTGGATAAGGCTTCAATCAATGATGCGATCGACCGCCTCACTCGTCCCGCCACTCGTAATTATCGTAGTAAAAAGTGAAAGGAGCAAACCCTATGGAACTGTTTTCGGTGTTGGCCGCCTTTTTGGTAAGTCTTGCGGCGATGCTTTTTCTGCTCGCTCGCTCTGGGCGCATTCGTATCAAGCTGCCCTCTTCCCATCATGACTGGGAAGGCGGGCAGGAAGAGGATTTGGCCACCGTTGGCGCCGAAAGTATCATTGCCCGTCAGATTTCTATCGCCAGTCAGCACGCAACCACCGTCGCAACGCATCTCGTCCCTCTCCCTGTGAAGGAGGGTTCCTACACCGCCATCATCCCGCCCCGGGGGAAGGCTGACCCTGAGGCAACCGCAGTGGTCACCCTGAGCAAAACGCCCACCATCGCCACGGTCAGCCATGACGAGCCCCTCATGATCTATAAGGGGCGTAATCAAACCTACTACATCAAAGTTAACCCCGAGAACCTGAACAAAAGCCGTTTTCGCGGAGAGATCGTCGATGAATTGCCTCTGGCTGATGTACTTTCCTCTAAGGGCAACTATCAGCCCTTCTTCCTTGGAAAAGAAGCCCTGCTTTTCCAACGCCGGGAAAAGAAAATGGAGGAAACTACCGAGACTGTGATTCTCGACGACGATACATCTAACAAGCAGGCTGCTTCTGCGCGTCCCGCGAAGAAACACAACTTTAAGAATTAGAGAGGAGGGATAAAAGGTGGAGAATATTTCCTACAAGGTCGCCCTTGGACAGCGCCGTATTTTCAGTAGGGAAGGGGCAAAAAAGCTGGTGCCCTGTATCACTGCCGTGGTCATTGCGTGGGTCATCAGTGTGCTTTTGACGCTCAAGGCACAGGATGGTGCTGCCGCACAGGCTGCAACGCAGCTCTGGGTGCTGCCCTGCCTCAGCATCGCGGCCATGGTGTTCTGTGTCGGTGCCGGTGCTGAACCGCTCATCGTTTTGTTCACCACATTTCTGGCAAATATCGGCATCACATGCCAACTGCTGCTGGATGCCAACACAGCAAAAAGCCTGATGGCTGGTTATATTTTGGGCTTTGCAGCCTCTTTGATCTGTCTGGGCGCAATCCAGTTCATTTCTCATTGCAGCAAGGCCGTTGTAGAGGCTGCCTCCCTTGTGGTATGTTTCGTCATTTTCGCCGCTGCAATGCTGAGTCCGGCGGTAAACGGCAGCCACATTGCCGTTCAGGTATTAGGTCGGTCCGTTCTGGTGGGTCAGCCGATGCTTCTGGTGGCTCTGGCCGGAGTAGCCGCAGCGATCAGCGACCGCGAAAGCAGTTCTGCCCAGCGGCTCTTGTCTGCCGCCGTAGTTGCCATCATCAATACGCTCTACTATATCGTGATGAATGAAATGGGCAGCGCACTCATTTTTGTCTTAGCTATTGCCGTTATGGTCATTGCCGCAAACGAGGTCGAACTGCTCGATCTGCTCCCTCTCGGCGTATTGGCAGGTGGAACGGCTTATCTCTCGTGGGGTGTACTTAAGATTTTTGGAACGAAGTTTCCGGGTTCGCTTTTTGGCAAGATCTGGAACAAGGTCACACAGCGTCTGGCGTATGTGGATATCCTTTCCAAGATGAATAACCTCTCCAGTGAGGAGCTGCTCGGGGCAGCCTACCAGCCCGTACAAGCAAAAAAATGCTTGCTCACCGCAAAGTTTATCGGTTCCTCTCCCTATCACGTCCACCTACCCGTACAGGCTACGGACTATGTGGCATGCGTGGTCGCCAATAGGCTGGGGGTTGCAGCAGTGCTGGTATTAGTCGTTTTGGTGTACATCATCTTTGCGCTTGGGCTTGTCAACAGTGGCCGCAGCAAAGGCTTCGTTAGTACGCTGGGGCTTGGATGTGCGGGAGCGCTGGCCGCTGCTGCGGTGCTGAACCTGTTAGGTGCAACCAATACCTTGCCGGCAGTCGGCGTCTCTATGCCCTTCGTCAGCGCCGGCACCACGAGCCTCGTTTCCAGTATGGTCATGACGGGCATTGTTGCTCACTCTTCGGTAAAACAAAAGGAGGAGAACCATGAAATTTGAAAAAAAGTTTAGTCGGCGCGCCTTTCTGGGTGCCGCAGTCGCTGGCGGCTTTGCTGTAAGCACCTGCCGCTTCCTTCAGCAGGCAGGGGTCATTCCCTCCTCTGAGAGTGAGAACATCGAAAACTGGCGGACTAAATTTACCAAGGAAGCGCAGCGCAGCCAGACCATCGAGGGCGCCATCGTAGACCGGAACGGTGAGCCCCTGACCGAGCCCGGCGACCCCGGCACCCCGGCCAAGGTACTGGATGTCAGCTACGGTTCGCTCATCGGCCTGCGCACCGCAGGCGGCGAGCTGACAGGCTTGCGGAAGACCTATCAGGAGGAGTTGCTTTACAGTACGCTTCCCGGAAAAGGTGCAGGACGCACACTGCATTTGACCATTGACAGCGAATTGCAGAAGGTTGCTTACAGCCTGATTGCTGGCACTCGCGGTACCTGCGCGGTGATGAACGCGCGTACAGGCTCTATGCTGGCCTGTGCCACAAGTCGTGGTACGCTTGAGTTTGACGTAAACCATTACGCAGAGTTGTATGACGTTTATAAGCGTGAGCCAAACTTTTTTGTAGACCCGCTTATCACACCTATGGCACCCGGCAGTGTGATGAAATTGATCACGGCGTCTGCCATGTTGAAAAACGGCGTAGATATGACGTATTACGATGACGGGCCTTACCATGGAATCAGCAATTTCAATAAGAAAAGCTATGGAAAACTTGATTTAAACCGCGCGGTAGTTCATTCGTCCAACACCTACTTCGCGCACGGCGCGGAAATGGTCGGTACATCAAACTTTTTGAAAGAAGCCGGACAGTGGGGCTTCGCGGACGCGGTTCCTGCTCCCACGGTGATCCCTTCTTACGAAGGGACGGCTCTGAAGTCGTCTCTCGGTCTCCAAGCAGATAGCAGCGAAGCAAACCTCCGCCAGATCGGCTTCGGCCAGGGCAGCGCCCTTGTGACGCCCATACAGGTCTTGCTTTGGTACGGTGCACTGGCTCTGAATAATGATGAAGCTGTTGGCGCTCCGCATATTGTCGATTACATCGAAGATCCCAATACTGTGGAGGATGCGAAATATATTGAGACAAGACCTGCCCTGCCTGCCATGTTTGCCGGATACGGCAAAACTCAAGAGACCCTGCGCGCGGCTTTTGCAGGCGCGGCCGAAGCTTATAAGCTGAAAAGCGACAAATTAAAGGCAATTTATGGAAAAACCGGCACGGCGACCCAGCCCGACGGAAAAAACACGACACTGCTTGCGTTTTCCTTCATCACACAGCGTAAGGAAGCCTATGTAGCCATTATCACCCGGAGCGGCACCGACAAAACATCGGCCATTTTGAAGGAGCCGGCACGGGAACTTTTGAAACACACCTTGGAGGTGATTGAATGAAACTGAAGGTCAGCTGGGCTTCCAGCAGAAACCGGCGCAAAGAGAATCAGGATAATCTCTCCATCGGTGAACAGGCAGCCTTTCCGGAGGGCATCGAGGAGCGCCACATCAGCGGGCAGGTCCTGATGGATATCCGTAATGAGGTGCTTTTTGCGGCAGCAGACGGCCTTGGGGGGTGCGCCAACGGAAAATATGCCGCAGCCCGCTGTCTGGAAGTGCTGAGAGAGAGCTTTTACAGCTTTTATAATACCGCCACTGAAACCGAAGCAGAGGAACAGACGGCTCTCTGTGAACCGCCGCATACCTGTACAACGGGCGAGTCCCCGCTGCCAGTGCTGCGGCCGGTGAGCCAGCTGTTGCCGCTACGCGCAGCCTCCCTTGAAGAAGAAGCAGAACCTGCGCCGTCCCGGCTGATGGCGGCAGCCATGGAGGCGCGGGATGCGCTGGCAGAAACCTACCGCTATGTTGACGGGGGGTGTACGCTGTGTGCAGTCTCGGTGTGCGCAAACGGAGAGGTGGAATGGGTTTCGGCTGGCGATAGTGGCATCTGGTTGCTACACAGCGGCAAATTTACTCTCATCAATCATCCGTTGGATAACCGCTATTATTTCCATAAAGCGCTTGGACTACCCGCGGATCCAAAAGAGAAGAGCATCCTTCTGAACTACATCGGTGGTGCTGACGCGGAACTGCACACTGGAAGTTTCTCCCTCCATCACGGAGACACCCTCGTACTCTGCACAGACGGAGTGGATTTGGAGAGAACACTCAGCCGCTTTCTGCTAAAGCTAAATGGCAGCGCTGACCAGCTGTGCACCATCAGCAATGCCGATGACAACGCTACCGCAGTCGTCATCAGGTTCGTATAAAAAGGAGTTTTTCTATGGCTGAGAACAGAAACTACTATACCGCCCCCGACGTGGTAGAACGGGCGGTTCGGGCTAGTTGGCCGGAGCTCAACTTCAGGCTTCGAGAGCAGATCGGACACGGCGGGATGTCCGATGTATACAAGCTGTCAGCCAGCGGCAGGATCGAAGCGCTCAAGGTTACCAGCAGCGCCCGTGCGGAAACGCCTGAACTGTGTGAAGACCTTTGCTGGCGGGGCGCCAATGAGCTGGAATACGCCCGGCGCATGTCTGAAGCGGGCTGCGGCGTGAAGGTTTATGACACGGCAGAATTTGCTCTCTCGGATTCGGATAGCAATCACAGGCTGTTCCTCATCCGAATGGAATACCTTCAGTCCTTGCCGAAATATCTCGAACAATTTCAGGAGGCTGAACGCACTACGACCGTGCTTGCCGCACTGGAGTCCGTCGCAAAAACCATCCAGAAAATGGAAGAAGAAAAGACGCTGCACCGGGATATCAAACCGGAAAACATCCTCGTTAAAAACTGCAGTGCATCGCCTGAATTTTTTCTGACAGATTTCGGGCTGGCCCGGCCGAATTATCTGGAAAGTAAGATGGATAATTTTTCCATCAGCGGGACCGGCTGCTATCGCGCACCGGAACTGTTGGAAGGCCGCGAAATTGTTGGCAACAAAAGCGACATATACAGCCTTGGGGTCAGCTTGTACAAGCTGCTGGTGCATAAAGGCAAGAAGCGGCTGCAATTCGACCCGCTTATCTTTGCTCATCAGGTCGATCAGTACAAGGACGTACCGGACGACATTCTGGAGGTCATCCTTGCTTTGACAAAGAACGACCCGCAGGAACGGCTCTCTCCCCAAAAGGCTTCCACGGCGCTGCACAGAGCGCTGTTGGTACATGACAAGGAACGATATGCCGTAGCGCTTAAAACCGCACTGTATGCTCTCCGCGGGCGTTGTGCCAATGCAAACGAACTGGTCAACAGTCTGCCGCGCGGCGCAGCAGCCACCTTGCTGGCAGCAGCAGCAGCCCTGCAGCACAAGGACGCCAAAACCGCGCGGCAGCTTCTCGCAGGAAGCGATCACCCCGCCTGTTGGTTCTACCTAGCTGGAGTTATTCCCGAGCAGGCGCAGAGCCTTCTCGAACGCGCTGCGCGGGCAGGCTACGCGCCAGCGCGTGCAGCCCTGCTGGGGCTGCCGAGGAACCCCCAAAAGCAGCTGGCAGCCCTGCGCGCCGCCTTGCAGCAACTGTAAAAGGAGATAGGAAATGTCAGGTCCCGCTTTGCCCTGGTCGAAGGGCGGTTATTACTATGCGTATCTCTCTTCCCAGGAATGTCATGAATATGAGTTGATCTACGGGAAGTTGATCGAAGATGAATTCGACGTGGTTCTGCCCTGCAAACTTTCTTCCGAGGAGATCACGCGCATCATCAACGCCCTCAAATATGACAAGCCAGAGCTTTTCTGGGTGGACTTCCGCCACACCCATGTTGGATCCACCGCACTGCGGTTTGAAGCGTTTTACAGCGGAGCAACGCTTGAGCGCTGCAAAAAGACAACATTGAACCGTATGGAAAGCATTCTGACCCGAAGCAAGCAGGCTGCCGGCACGACGGACCGTGAACGGGTCTGCTGGCTGCACGATGTGATCGCCGCTGAGACTGCTTATGGCTCCAGCAGCGCCAGCCCCTCTCACGATATTCGCGGCGCTGCCGGCGGCACCAGCGTATGTGAGGGCATCGCCCTGTGGTTCTCCGCGCTGGCTACTCGATTAGGTATACCCAACCGGGTGGTGCTGGCTGACTGCCGCAATGCAGGACGGCTGAACCATGCGTTTAATCAGGTCTGGCTGCCGGACGAAGGTTGGAGAACACTGTATATCGACGTTACCGCCGACCTGCGGCATGACATCCTTACACCACCTTCGCGGCTGCATATCGCACCTCCCGATGCTGCTATTTGGCAAGAGCAGGGGTATGCTCTGCTGCCGCAAAGCCAGATCCCGCGTGTATTCTCATTTTAAAAGAGAACTTGTAAGGGACTGTTGCGCAAAAACGCCGCAACAGTCCCTTCGCGCTTTATGCGGCGTTTTTGGGTGCTGACAGCACAAATATGGTATCATAAAGCCGAAAGCTGCACATCCAGTCAAGGAGGAGGAAAATGAGCAAAAAGGAAAAGCGCGTAACGCTCATCCGTTTTGACCAGCGGCGGATACGCAGGCTGCGGCCGCTGGCAAGGCTGGTCAGTGGGCTGCTGCCGTGGTGCGGTCCGCTCTCGCTGCTGGCAGGCTGCACCGCCATGGCGCTGGCAAGGCTGTCGCTGCGGCAGCTGCTCTTAGAGCTCAGTATGACAGAACTGCTGGTGGCGCTGGCACTGGCGCTGCCTGGGATCGCTTTGCATGAGATCGGCCACATGGTTGCAGCCATAGCCGATGGGTGTGCCGTGGACGAAGTTGGGATCTACGTCTGCGGCTGGCGGGTGACCAGTGCCTATGTAAGCATGGATAGACACCATAACGACCGCTCAGGGGTGCAACAGGCGTTGGCGGGAGTACGTGCAGAGAGTCTTTACGCGGGCATACTGCTGCTTTTGGGCACAGTATGGAACCGCCCTGTTTTCGTTGCAACGAGCGTATGCCACATTTTCTCCATCACGGAACAACTGCTTCCGCTTGCGCAGCATGACGGCGAAGCGGCACTGTCGGCACGGCTCGGGGTGGAAAGTATTGCCGCTCTGGCAAAGATCACCTTTGCACAGCCTGTCCGCTGGCGGCAGCTGCTGCACCGGGGTGCAGACGGGCGGCGAGCGCTGGTGCTGCTGGCGCTGGTGCACTGGGCAGGCTTCCTTGCGATACTGTTCGTCGTGTTGTTTGCCGTATTTCAGGTTCTGGCACTGTTTCTGTGTTGAGCGCGGCCTGATATCATTACTCCCGCTTTTCAGCGTCATCGCATTTTTGTACGGTTTCTTTTCGCTGTATCTGTTATATTTTTTCAAGCAGTTTTAATTGCCAACCGCAGGTTTTACAAAAATATTTTCGAAATCCTGTTAATTTTACGCAGATGGCGTTCCACAACACGAGCGACGACCTGCCGTAGCAAAAGAAAGCTGCCGCACTGCTTTTTGTGCGGCAGCTTCTGCTTTTTCTCTGCTGCGCCTCTGCGTGCGCCGACAGTTCCGTTCCGCCTTATTCTGCCCCCGCAAAAGGCCGTTTTTGCCCGCCGTATTTGTGGCCGCAGTGCTGCCCGGCTTTCCCGGGAATGGCTGCCTGTTTTGCCGAAAGGTCGTACTATACCCGAGAAAAAAGCATCGGAACACCGCTCCGGGCATTTATTCTACTGTTTCCTCCCGTTTTTACAATGTTTTTTATAAAAAAGTCTTTACAAATGAATTTTAAAAACTTATTATATGATTATAAGTTCAACTTCTTTACGCAAACATTTTCGTTCCGATTCGTATGGGGCAGCGAGGTCTGCGCTTTCCGCGCCGCTTCTGCCTTGCGATAGATCATTGGAGCCCGCCGGTGCAGCCCCGCT
>OGKO01002038.1_pt1 | contig 10272 bp, 8 predicted proteins | sample 1572451 | NCBI WGS metagenome assembly OGKO01 (sample SAMEA2582089, study PRJEB24529) | metagenome | biome: Human gut stool | place: China | collected 2011 | reverse complement strand
CCTCAGGAAGAATAATGGGTTGATTCTCTTTCCAGGTCACCGGGAGCATGAAAGTCTCGCGTCCCATCACGTCGTGACCGTTGCCGATAGCGGCGATACCGTTGGCGCAGACCTTTGCCTGATAGATCGAAGCGGCGATGTTCACCAGACCGACCAGCAGACCGGCGCCGAAGATAGCCGCGCCCTGCACCATCGTCGGGTCCGTCAGCCCCTTCTGCACCAGGAAGAAGCAGACGAAACCGTAGAGACCCTGCGAACCGGGAAGCGCCGAAAGAATCATGTAGCTGCCGAAAGCGCCGCCGTTCTTCTTCATGGCCCCTACTGCGGCCTGACCCGTAATTGCGGTACCGATCGACGAAGCGACACCTGCCAGACCCACCATCAGCGCTACGCCGACGTAAGCCAATACCAATGCTGTTGTTTCCATAATGTTTTGAGTTTTTTTTAATTGTTATTATTCGTTAGTATCGTTCATTTTACGAATCGGGTCGAAATTGCGCGGGGCCATTTCGAAACCGGCGTTCTTGAAAAACTCGACGAACGTCAGACGCAGCGGGTGCACGAACGACGAGATGGTCGACATGAAAAGGTTGATGCCGTGACCGATCAGCAGAATCGGAATCATAATCAGCAGCCGGACCACGATATTCGCGCCTTCGGGCACGAATCCCGACGCCAGCGTGTTGAACACCAGCGCCAGCACACCGCCCGAAAGCCCGATGGCGAACAGACGGATATAGGACAGCACGTCGCTCAACAGTCCCGTGAGGTTGTTGTAAAGGTCCCACAAACCCGCGCCGAGGTTGATGAGCGGATTGCGCTTCGGATTGTTCAGAAGCAGCATCAGCACGCCGCCGACGCCCAGCGCCGCATAGAAGGCCACCGATCCGGCCGTAAAGCCCGGAATGGCGAGACCCGCCATCGGAAGGCCCATGGCCAGACAGCACGAGACGAGGATGATGAACCACCCCAGCAGTCCCAGCGCACGGCCGAAACCGAAACAGCGAACGGTCATCCAGATGTTGAGCAGCATGCCGAAAAGAATCTGCACCACGCCGATAACCAGCGCGATGGAGAAGAACTGTCCCTGGAAATCGAGGAATTTCACCGAGGGGAACCACGTGTTCATGTTGATGCCGAAGAACGAGCCGCACAGCAGTCCGAACGCGACGGTCGACACGCCGCACAGCGTGGCGAACCACGCCGCCTGACGCATCATGCCGGGCTTTCGGTTCCTGGCGAGCATCCACCACCCCATCAGGGTCAGGATCAGTCCGTAGCCGGCATCGTTGAGACAGATGCCGAAAAAGAGCATGTAGAACGGAGCGAAGAAGGGCGTGAGGTCCATCGTCCCGTATTTCGGGCGGGCGTACATGTCGCCCACCAGTTCGAAGACATGCGCGAACCAACGGTTCTTGAGCTTCACGGGCGTTTCGTCCTCGGGCGTGGGGTCCGATTTGAGGAAGACCACGTTGGGGTACTCCTCCAAAAGGGCGTCGACCCGACCGGAAGTCTCCTTCTCGGCCCAGCCCTCCATGACGACCAGCGTACCGTCGGCGGCCTCCTGCGCCGTAGCCTTCACCCGCACGCCCTGCAAACGCTCCTTCAGCGAGCAGGCATGCTGCGCGAGCAGGGCCTCCGAAGCGGCCGCGCGCGAAAATTCAGCGTCGAGGGTCCGGAGTTTCCCTTCGGCTTCGGCGATGCGGCGCTCCGCCTCGCGAATGTCCATCGTCGGGGTCTTCATCTCCTGCGCGTCGAGCGTACCCTCCTCGCCGGGCTTGGCCACGACGACGAACCACACCGTGGCATCGGTGCGGCTGACCTCCGAAACCGTATAGCGCTCCGACCACTCGGCCAACTGCTTGTCGAAGGTGTTGCGCTGGGTGAAGAAATAGCGCAGGACAATGCCCCGGGCGGCGAGTTTCCGCGTCGCCTCCACGTCGAACGCCCCCCAGGGACGCAGCTCCTCGGCCGCTTTTTCCAGCCGCCCGATCTCGGCGTTGAGCGTCGCAGCCTCGCGGTGCGCGGCGGCGTAATGCGCATAGGCCTCCTCGCCCGAAGCGAACGGCGCGGCGGCAGCGTCGCAGCGCTCCCCGGCGCGGAAGTTCTTCAGGAACTCCACGGCCTTCGCAAGGCTCTCGATGTCCAGCAACAGCTGGCGGTCCTCCTCGGAGGGTTCCCAACCCGCGGTGGTGATGTCCACCAGCCCGAGGCCGCGCAGCTTCTCGACGAAATCCTCACTCTGCGCCGCAAAGAGCACAAAGTTGTATTTTGACATTCTGGCTATCATAACATCGCGCCCTCCCCGGCGGCCTGCTGCTTGGTTTTCACGATCTTCTGGGCCGACTTGGAGAGGTTCTCCTCGTCCTCCATGAAGCGTTTGATCTTACGTATGGCGTCCTCGTACCCGGGTATCTGAACCTTTTCGTACAAGTTCACCTTTTGAGTGGTTTTGCGGCGCGCATGGTCCAGCAGTTCCATCTTCCGGTTGTAGACCTCGAACTCGATCCCCAGCTGCGCCATGCGCTTGAGGATGCCGACTCCGTCGGCGAACCACACCGGCGAGGAGAACAGATCGTAGGGTTTCTCCTCGAATTTCACTTCCTGCAGGACGGGTGTGCGCACACCCGCGATTTTCTGGACCGACAAATCGACGTCGGCAATGCGCAGGAGATCACAATCAAACTCTCCCCAGAGCGACACCATGTAGTCGTACTCGGCCTTCAGAGCGTCGAGCCGACGACGGTAGTCGCTTGCGGAGTCCTTCGCCTTCTTCACTTCGGAGCGCAGGGCCGACTCCTTACTTTTGATCGTAGGGAGGGCCTTCTGGCGCATTTTCAGCTGTTTGCCGAGTTCGCCCAGCGAGGTCTTGTTATATTGGAATTTGATTGCCATTGCGCGTTACGCCTCCTTCCAGTATTTTTGGATAAGTTCCTCCTTGATGGCGACCTCCTCCCGGGTGAAGTACTTGGCGAAAAGCCCCCATGCGGTGTCGAGCATCTGGTTGATCTCGATATTGATATCAATAGCCAGCAGTTTCTCCGAGTAGTCGAAGGCGAACTTCAGGGTGCGCTCGTCGTAGTCCGAGAGGTCGAAGCCGTTCTCCAGCTTGGTCTTGGCGTTGGCCGCATCGGCGTAGAGGCGCACGCAGGCGTTCATCACCTGCGGATGGTCCTCGCGGGTCTTCTTGCCGATGACGAGCTGTTTCAGACGCGACAGCGAACGGAACGGGTCGACGATCACCTTGCCCGTGTCGGAGTCGTTGCGCAGGAACAACTGGCCCTCGGTGATGTAACCCGTATTGTCGGGGATGGCGTGCGTGATGTCGCCGCCCGAAAGCGTCGTCACGGCGATGATCGTGATCGAACCGCCGTTGGGCAGCTGCACGGCCTTTTCGTAGATCTTCGCAAGGTCCGAATACAGCGAACCGGGCATCGAGTCCTTCGACGGAATCTGGTCCATGCGGTTCGACACGATGGCCAGGGCATCGGCGTACAAGGTCATGTCCGTGAGCAGCACCAGCACCTTCTCGCCCTTGTCGACGGCGAAGTACTCGGCGGCGGTAAGCGCCATGTCGGGAACGAGCAGACGCTCCACGGGCGGATTCTCGGTCGTGTTGACGAACGACACGATGCGGTCGAGCGCGCCGGCGTTCTCGAAGACCGACTTGAAGTACAGAAAGTCGTCGTTCGTAAGGCCCATGCCGCCCAGGATGATCTTGTCGGCCTTGGCGCGCAGGGCCACGTTGGCCATCACGGCGTTGTAGGGCTGGTCGGGGTCGGCGAAGAAGGGGATCTTCTGCCCCGTCACGATCGTATTGTTCAGGTCGATGCCGGCGATACCCGTGGCGATCAGCTCCGACGGCTGGATGCGGCGGAACGGATTCACCGTCGGACCGCCGATCTCGCGGGCCTCGCCCTCGATGATCTCGCCGCCCTCGAGCGGTTCGCCGTAGGCGTTGAAGAAACGCCCCGCGAGGTTGTCCGAAACGCGCAGCTTGGGAGGCTCGCCGTGGAAGACGACCTCGGAGTCGGTGGACAGGCCCTCGGTTCCGGCGAAAATCTGCAACGTGACGTTCTCGCCCATAATCTTCACCACCTGCGCCAGCTTGCCGCCGACGGTGGCCAGTTCGTCGTTGCCGACGCCCGTGGCGCGGAGCGTCACGGTAGCCTTGGTGATGTTGTCAATCTTGGTATATATCTTCTGAAATGCTCGTGTTGTCATAATTTCTCCCGCTTATTTGGATTGTTCACTCACATACTGCTCGATCTGCTTCCGGTAACCCTCGAACTTCTCCGACTTCCACTCCGAATAGTTCATCTGGCGGAAGAGGTTGATCAGCCCCTTGAAGAACTGCGAGCAGGCCTCGAAATCGGCGAACGCAAATTCCTGGTTGCAGATGCCCAACACCATCTTGTACATCATCTGCTGGCGTTCCATCGGGCAGTTGGCGTCGATGTCATCGAAGGCGTCCTGTTGCAGGATGACGAAGTCGATCAGCTCCGATTTCCAGAACCGTTCGTGGTACTCCACCGGCACGCCGTCGTCGCCCAGGATGTTGATCTGGTCGTTGGCCTCCTTGCCGCGCTGCACGATGGTCTTGCCCGCGTAGACCAGGTCCACCCAGTCCTTCTCGATGTGCTCGTCGAGGTATTCGCGGATTTCGGGGTATTCGAGGTATTTCGAGTAGGACTCCAGCGGGTCGATGGCCGGATAGCGCTTCGAGTCGGCGCGGCCCTGCGAAAGGGCGTAGAAACAACGCGCGGCCTTCTTCGTCGATTCGGTCACCGGCTCCTTGAGGTTACCGCCCGCAGGCGACACCGTACCCAGGAAGGTCACCGAACCCGTCTTACCGTTGTTGAGTTTCACCAGGCCGGCCCGCGAGTAGAAGTTCGAGATGATCGCCGAAAGGTCCATCGGGAAGGCGTCCTGGCCGGGAAGCTCCTCCAGACGGTTCGACATCTCGCGCAGCGCCTGCGCCCAGCGCGACGTCGAGTCGGCCATCACGAGCACCTTGAGGCCCATCGAGCGGTAGTACTCGCCGATGGTCATACCCGTATAGACCGACGCCTCACGCGCGGCGACGGGCATGTTCGACGTGTTGCAGATGATGATTGTGCGCTCCATGAGCGTATGGCCCGTATGCGGGTCGATCAGTTCGGGGAACTCCTTGAAGATTTCGACCACCTCGTTGGCGCGCTCGCCGCACGCCACCATGATGATCACGTCGGCGTCGGCCTGCTTCGAAATGGCGTGCTGGAGCACGGTCTTGCCCGCGCCGAAAGGCCCCGGGATAAAGCCCGTACCACCCTCGGCCATCGGGTTGAAGGTGTCGATCGGACGCACGCCGGTCTCCATGATGCGCGACGGGCGGGGTTTCTCCGTATAGCAGCGCACGGCCTGCTTCACGGGCCATTTTTGCACCATCGTCACCTCGTGGTCGCGGCCTTCGGCGTCGGTCAGGACTGCCATCGTGTCGGTGATCTTGTATTTGCCCGCCTCGGCGACGCTCTTGACCGTATAGCTGTCCGTCATCGTGAAGGGGACCATGATCTTGTGCATCACCCACTGCTCCTTCACCTCGCCCAGCCACGACGCCGCCGTGACCTTGTCGCCGACCTTGGCCAGCGGCGAAAATTCCCACTCGACATCGTAGTCGACCGGATCGGTGATCGAACCGCGGGCGATGAACAGACCGTCCATCTTTTCGAGGTCGTTCTGAAGACCGTCGTAGTTGCGCGACAAAAGGCCCGGAGCCAGCGTGACTTCGAGCATGTGACCCTCGAATTCGACCCGGTCGCCGATCTTCAGACCGCGGGTGCTGTCAAAAACCTGGACATAGGCCGCGTCGCCTATGACCTTGATGACCTCGGCCATCATTTTGGTATCGCCCGTCCAGACATAGCAGATCTCGTTCTGACCCACGGGTCCGTCGGCCTTGACGATCACGATGTTGGAGATGATACCGTTTACACGTCCTGTAGTTTTCATTGTATGTTTTTATTGTTTATTCCTTATTAATCAGCTCCTTGCCGTCCAGTTCGGCAAGCAGGCGGGCGAACATCTCGCGGCCGCGCGCAGCGTCGAGCAGCGTCCAGCGGGCGACGATGTTGATCCGCACCAGGTAGGAAAGGATGGCGTTGACGTCGAAATAGTCGAAGGTCGCCAGCTCCGCAGCTTCGTTCCAGCGTATCAGGTCGATCTTGTGCTCCTTCTCCACGAGGTTGGCCTCGTCGTTCACCGCCGCGATCACCGCGTCGATATAGGGAAGTTCGCCCCGAAGCCCGAAATCGGCCGCAGAACTGCGCTGCAACTGTTCGGCGACATCGCCGCCGCCCACGACGACCTCCTCGACCGCACGCCCTGCGGCGCGCGCCGTGACGGCCGCCGAAACGTTGCGCAGGTTCCGGTCGAAAGCGGACCACTCGCGCAGGAAACGGCTCCCGGCCTTTCCGCAGGCGGCGTAGTAGGCCCCGAACAGCTCCTTCTCGAAACGCCGCGACGTGTCGACCGTCTCGGCGTCCTCGCCCTCGGGATCGGCATAGGCCCTCACCACGCGGGCAACCGCCTCGGGAAGCCGCTTCGGAGCTTTCAGCTCCTCCGCCAGCTCCTCGCGCGTGAAGTTGCCCAGCGGATTGTGCGCCGAGCGCCCCGCACGCAGGGCGGCGATATTCTCACAGTCGTAGTAGCCGTACAGGAGCCGCACCTCGCGGGCGTCGCCGCGGTTCACCTCCTCCAGAATCCCGGAGACGATGGCCCGGGCGTCGAAGCCCTTGGTGTCGGCGTCGAGCGCGTACTCCTTCAGGGAGGCTACCAGACAATAATATTGGGTCGCAAACATGCCTTACGCCTTGAACAACAATTGGAACACCTTGTCGCGCAGGTACTCTGCCAACAGCGCTTCGATGTCGGCGTCGGCGAACGAAATGTAGTAGCCGCCCTCCTTGGCGCCCCCCTTGAAGCCGGTCTTCACCTCCTTCGACCAGCCCACCTCGACACCGGCGGCGAGCAGCTCCTTCGCACTCTCCTCGAACGCCGCGTCGAGCTTCTTGCGCTCGCCCTCGGGCAGCAGGGCCTGCAATTCGACCTTGCCCGAATCGGAACCGTTCCAGTTTTTAGCTACGGCGACGAGCATCTCCTTGATGAACGCCGGGTCCACGACGGCCTCCTTCACGCCCCGGGCCGTAGCCTTGGCGATGATCAGCGAGGCGATCTCCGACTTGATTCTGCCGACGGCCTGCTTGCCGGCCAGCGAAATCTCGGTCATGGTGTTCTTCGAAACGTCCTCGGCCTTGGCCTCCGCCTTTTTGACGATCTCTTCGGCCTCGGCGCGGGCCTCGGCGACGATCTTCCGGGCCTCGGCCTTGGCGTCGGCCACCAGCTTGTCGGCCTCGGCGCGCCCTTTCTCCAGCCCCTCGTCGTAGAGCTTCTGCGTCAACTGTTGAAGTTTGTTTTCCATAGCGTTATTTAGTTTTGATTATTGTTTTTCGGTTTTAACGCACAAATATAAAAAAGATTATCTACAATCGGGGATACTGAACAGCAATTTATCCTATTTTGACAAATTTCCGGCACAAATGGAGCAGATGTATAACCGCAGGCCCGCCGCACCGCAATGGCGGCCGCCGCAGGCCCGGGACATGCCCCGGAACTGATCGCCAAAGAGGTTGCGTTCGGCAACGGACAGATCCGCAAGGGCGGAAACACGCTGACGATAGAGGCCGTCGCCCCGGCTCCCGGATTCTCGGAGTGTTTCTTCGGACTCGACAAACTGGTCCTGCATCTGCAATAAGGGCAGTCCGGCTTCGGCGCGACACGATCCGGGCCGGCCGGGAGATACAAACGCATTCCCCGGCCGGCCCGGACAAGACGGGCGAAAGACACCCGCAAAACCTTAAACCTATTGGTGCTGGGGGCGCAGAAGATCCTGCACCACCTTCACCGGAGAGAATGTCGTGACGGGAACGTCGACGAAGACCGTGTTCCACTTCGCCATCGCACCGTTCCAGAGTCCCGGAAGCTCCTGCGCACGCAGATCGCGGCCGCCGGAGGATTTCGACGAGATGAATCCCGTCGCGGGATCGGTGTACCGGCGCAGATCGAACTTGCACCCCTTCGAATCGCGCACGCCGCAGACGAGGTCCACCGGATTGAAGTGCGTGGCCGACTGCATCAGCGGCAGGTCGTCGGGCGCGATCTGGCTCGACTCGGCGATCTGAAGCGACTCCGTGCCGTCGGGGTTCCCGACCCAGAACGGGCCGCCGCCCGGCTCGCCCTCGTTGCGGACCATGCCGCAGACGCGGATCGGACGGTCCAACACGGCGCGCAGCAGCGCCGAATCGTACTCGGCGGGGAGTTTCACGCAGAGCTGTTTCCCGATGAATTCGGCGATGGGTTCCAGCTCGGCGCCGCCCACTTCGAGGGCCTTGAGGTACTCGAAGGCGCGCCCCTGGAGGTCGAGCAGAACCCCTGCAAGCACCTTTTTATAACGGACCGTGTCCCCGCGGCGGGCATCGGTCGTCACGTTGTCGATGTTCTTGATGAAGATCAGGTCGGCGTCGATCTCGTTCAGGTTTTCGATCAGCGCCCCGTGGCCCGCGGGACGGAACAGCAGCGTGCCGTCGTCCTGCCGGAAAGGCGTGTTGTCGGGATTCACGGCGAGGGTGTCGGTCGAAGGTTTCTGCACCGAGAACGAGATCTCGTAACGGACGCCGAACCGCTTTTCATAAAAGGGGACCTTTGCGGCGAGCAGCTCCTCGAAGCCCGCGACGGGCTCGGGCGAGACGGTGAAATGGATGCGCACGACGCCTCCGGCCGCGGCGTAGGCCGCCCCTTCGACCAGGTGCTCCTCGACGGCCTTGCGCGCCCCTTCGGGATAGGCATGGAAGGTGACCAGGCCCTTGGGCTTGCGGCCGTAGTTCAGCCCGTCGCCGACGATGGCATTCACGATCGCACGGTCGTCGGCCCCGGCGGGCAGCACGGCGCGAAGTTCGGGCCAGAAGGCGAACTTCCCGATATTTTCCAGCAGCGTGTCGATGCCCTTGCCGCGTTTGCCGTCGTTGACGAACTCGAACAGCTCCTTGAACATGCGCGTGGCGGCCCCCGAAGCGGGCACGAACTTCACCACCCCCAGTCCGGCAGACTCTTTTTCATAGCGTTCCACGGCGGCATCGGCCTCCGCCGCGCCGACAACCAGCACGCCGTCGCCCGGCGATGCGGCCCGCACGACATTCAGGAAAGGGAATCCACGGCGGAAATTCTCCAACTGGGTCTCCGCCTGTTCGGGAGTGAGTCCGTGCTCCCGGATTTGCTGCAAATCTTTTTCGTCGAACATATTCTGTTATCGTTTACATGGTCACCGATTGCCAAACCTGCGGTGCCTCCGACGTTTGCGCCGGGAATCGCCGCCAAAAAAACGGATCAGCGCAAGCAAGGACAGCAGTATGCAGATCAGCCACACCATTGAGTTATTCAGGTTTGAATCTCAAAGTTAAAAATAATTTCTAACTTTGCATACCATGATTCGAGAATTTCACCAAATCAGCCTGCGCGGGCGCAACAGTTTCGGCGTCGACCAGCGGGCCGCACGCCTCGTAGAATTCGAAACGGCCGAGGATCTGCGCACGTTTTTCGCCGCGGGGATTCCCGGGCGGTGGACGGTGCTCGCCGGGGGCAACAACATCCTTTTCACCGAAGATTACGACGGCGTGCTGCTGACCCCCGTGGCCCGGCAGATCGCCCTTTTGAGCGACGACGGCGACGAAGTTCGCCTGCGCGTCGAGGCGGGCGTCGAATGGGACGACCTGGTGGAATGGGCCGTCGAACGCGGTCTGTGGGGCATCGAAAACCTCTCGCTGATCCCCGGCAAGGCGGGGTCCGCCCCGGTGCAGAACATCGGGGCCTACGGCTGCGAAGCGAAGGACGCGATCCGCCGGGTCGAGATGTACTGCGTCGAAACGGGCAACCTGCTGACGCTCGACGCCGCGCACTGCGGATTCGGCTACCGCGAAAGCGTCTTCAAGCACGACCTGAAAGGGCGCGTGATCATCACAGCCATCGAAATACGCCTCTCGCATACGCCGCGTCCGAAACTGGGCTACGGCGACGTGGAGCGCGAGGTCGAATCCCGCGGCGGCACGACGCTGCGCAACATCCGCGAAGCGATCTGCGCGATCCGCCGCGCCAAACTCCCCGCCCCGAAGGTGACGGGCAACGCAGGCAGCTTCTTCAAAAACCCGGTCGTCGATGAATCCGTGGCGCAGCAACTGCGGG
>OGKO01002036.1_pt1 | contig 10273 bp, 5 predicted proteins | sample 1572451 | NCBI WGS metagenome assembly OGKO01 (sample SAMEA2582089, study PRJEB24529) | metagenome | biome: Human gut stool | place: China | collected 2011 | reverse complement strand
GCAGAAAGTGTCTTATCCGCAAGTTTCTAAAGATGTTTATGTGTACGCACCCACCGGTTTCGACGTGGATGAGCACTTGAAACGTATCCAGGGATTCAACACACGTGCGGAGAATCCGACAGCTTGGAATGAAATCGTTTATACGGGAGATGATTACCTGGAAAAAATGTTGGCCGAGAAGAAGGGAAACGTGATGATCCAGGCGGGAAACAACGGCAAGAAGACCGAATATATCAAGAAAACGCTTGAGGCCGGCATCAATGTGCTTTCCGACAAGCCGATGGCGATCAACAGCCAGAGCTTTAAATTGCTGGAAGAATGTTTTGCTATCGCTAAACAGAAAAACATCATGCTGTATGACATCATGACTGAACGGAATGAAATCACTACGATGTTGCAGCGTGAACTTTCCACTATCCCGGCTATTTATGGCGAGCAGTTGAAAGGTTCTCCCGAAGAACCGGCTATCGTGAAGGAGAGTGTGCATCATCTGTTTAAGCTGGTCGACAATAAACCGCTGACTCGTCCGGTATGGTATCTTGATGTGACTCAGCAGGGGGAAGGTATCGTCGATGTGACGACTCATCTGGTCGATCTTGTGCAGTGGGAAGCATTCCCGGATCAGGTGATCGACTACAAGAAAGATATCGAACTGATAGATGCCAACCGTTGGACAACTTCTATCAGCCCTGAAGAATTCAAACAGGTGACGGGAACGGAAGCTTATCCTGATTTCTTGAAGAAAGATGTAGAAAACGATACATTGAAAGTATATTGCAACGGTGATATCGTTTATAAGATCAAAGGGGTGACAGCGAAGGTTTCGGTGATCTGGAATTATACCTTCCCCAAAGGTGGCGGTGATACCCATTTCTCCGTCATGAAAGGCAGCAAGGCCGACTTGGTCATCCGCCAGGGCAAGGAACAGAACTATCAGCCGGAACTGTTTGTCGAAGCAGTGAAAGGAGTGGATCTGGCCGCTTACGAAAAGGACCTGACCGCTTCTATGGAAAAGGTTTCAGCCGAATATCCTGGTGTGGCATTGAATAAGGTGGGCGATGGCGTATGGCAAGTCGAAATCCCCGCAAAATACCGTGTAGGCCATGAAGCTCATTTCGGTCAAGTGACGGAACATTTCCTTGACTATCTGAAGGAAGGCAAACTGCCGGATTGGGAAGTGCCTAATATGCTGGCTAAGTATTACACGACAACTTCGGCTTTGGATATGGCGAAAGCGAAGACAAAATAAATGTATTGAGATGAAATGGAAGAGAGAGTATGTGCCGGAAGTACAATTGGGCACATACTCTCTTTTGGTATTCTGCTAATAATCAAATCTGACACCCTTCTCCCAAAGAGGCAGTAACCTTTTTACAATGTGGGGGTTCTCTTGCGCTATATTTTTACGCTCGATGCGGTCCGGCCCGTATTGATAAAGTTCGGTGATCGTTTCTCCTTTTTTATTATAACGAGTAAGACGATATTCCGGAGTCCGGAGGGTTATACAATTCCGATAGTAGCTATAAGCGGCGTCTGTCCATTTGGGATTATCAGGATTGTTGAGCAAGGTTGCAAAACTATGCCCGTCCAGTCCTTTGGGCAAGGAGATTTTGCAAAGTTCCATAAGAGTCGGATAAATATCTATAGAACTGACAATCCTGTTATTTTTAATCCCTGGCTTACACTGGGGAGCTTTTATTACGAGTGCGCTGCTCAGAGAAGTTTCATGTAGTGTATGTTTCCCCCAAACACGCAGATCTCCTAAGTGCCATCCATGATCTCCCCATAGAATAATAATCGTATTATCCATTTTTCCGCTGGCTTCAAGGGCATCTAATACTTTTCCTACTTGAGCGTCCATATAACTTACGCAAGCAAAATAGGCGTGACGGAGTTTGCGTGCATATTCGTCAGAAACTCTATTTTTTATGGAAGGCATTTCGTCTCCTGATTGATAGCTCTTGAACTCCGCGCTTTCATGCAGGCTGACCGGATCGCATCCTTCCGGAATGTCGGGCATAGGTGAAATGGGGATAGAGGCTTCATCATACATATCCCAATATTTTTTAGGGGATGTGAAAGGTAAATGAGGCTTGAAAAAACCGACAGCCAGGCAGAACGGCTCATTCTTAGCTGTTAGCTCGTTTAGCTTTTTGACTGCCAGATTTGCCGTTAGCCCGTCCGGATAGCCTTCATCAGCGACATCTGCACATTCGTATGGTTTCACTTGTTTTTTGCGACTTTGCCGGTTACTTCCATCTGCATATCCGAAAAAGGCATTCCAACCGTTTCCCCATTTTCCGGCATCGAAAAGCATTTCATCCCAACTATAAGGTAGTTCCGGTTTTTCGGTTTTCGGAGCTTCATAGCCATACAGGCAGCCGTCGACATAGTGGCTTATCTTTCCGATGCCGACAGTATAATAGCCATTTCTGCGTAAATGGTGGAACATAGTTTCCGGGATTTCTCCTTCCGGTTTATCTGACAGCCTTGTCCGGCATGCTTCGTTGGAGAGGTCCGATTTGTCTTTAGGAAAATGTCCAGTCAACATACTGGCTCGTGACGCTCCGCTTGTCGGGACTTGTACATAATGTTGGAAAAATAAACTGCCTTGTGATGCCAGCCGGTCGATGTTCGGGGTTTTTACAACAGAACCATAAGCACCTAATTCCCGGCGAAGGTCGTCTACGCATATAAAAAGTATATTAGGCTTCGCCTCGTTTGCCTTTTTTTGTGCATAGCCTTGAAAAGGCAATGCCAGCAAACAGACCGATAGCAAAGGATAATTCTTCTTCATGATATCTAAATTGAATGTGAATACAAATGATTTACAAATATAACCTACCGGTCGATAATAGCCGGTAGGTTTAGAAATTATTGTTGATCGTCTATGGCTGTTAATGGAGGAATATTTTTTTCGTACCCGATATAGCCTTTATTCTGGTTAATGGTTCCTCCTTGGTTGCTATCGATGGCATTTGCCGGGATGGGCCAAAGGACATGGAATGGGCTTATTTTGAATACGTTTGTTCCCCATAAGATATCACCTGCCTTATAAAATTCATTTTTGGCAACAGTCCGGTCATACCAGAAATTTTTTTCGGAAAAATTTTCTAAGGAATAGCCGTTTAACCCTTTTTCTGCCATGATAAAGGCGATTCTGGTTAATTCCGTTTTTCTGAATTCTTCAGCGAAAAGTTCTCTGGCTCTTTCATCTAATATATACTCTATTGAAACTTGTGAAGCTACAATAGGATCGGCTTTTGCGCGTACTCTTACCGAGTTTATATCGGCAGCGGCTTTATCTGTTTGATTTAACCAATAGTAGGCTTCTGCTCTTAAAAGATAAGTCTCAGCCAACCTGAATAAATACCAGTCCGAATGTCCTCCATATGGCTGATCGGGTCTTTCTTCATCTTCGACATATACTTTGTAATAAGGGAAAGGATACCAGCAATGGATGGTGTCTTTGGGATTTGTGTATTGTATCTGTACGGGTTGTCCGAAATATTTGGAAGATGGATTGTTGTAAATGAATTTATCGACAGAGAACCAGTTTACTTGATTATCATGCCTCAAGTCCTTATTACAGTTATTCCATATTTCATAATTGTAATAACTGCAAGGCCGGACATAACCGACTCCTCTTCCTATTTTTATGACAAATTCATTTCCTTGTGTGTCGATAGTTCCTCTTTTTCCGTCGGGATCTTTCATGTAGGACGAATTCCACCAAGAGGGAACATAGCGACGCATAGCCTGGGTGCCTCCACTTATTTCTGCTTCCGGAAATCCGTAGCGTTCCTGTACGACAAGGATTCCTTCTTTATTTGAAGATGAGCTTTTATTGTCTTTTTGATGGAGATCCCAGATCGTATTAAACTGAGGATCGGAAGCATCTACCCCGAAGCGGTCAGTCATTAAAAAGTGAATACCGTCGTTAATGACCGCAGAAGAGGCGTCGACAGCTTCTGTGAATTTTCCATTTGACAGATATATTTTTGTAAGCAAATGGTTGCCGGCAGCCTTAGATACTGCTCCGGGAACAACTGTTTTAGGTAACCACTGGACGGCCCATGCTAAATCTTCTTCTATTTTTGCAAGTATCGTTTTTCTTGAATGTGTATAGAAATCGATTTTAGGAGCCGTATGTTCTATATTCAAAAAGGGGACATCTCCATATAAATGGACTAATCTATAATACCAATAGGCTCTGTGAAAATATGCTTCGGCAATAATTGCATTTTTGATTTCTTCTGTGTCGAATTTGCCATTGTCGATACGCGACAGAATAACATTCGCATTTCGTATCTGGTTATATCCTCTTGTCCAGATCTCATGGAAGTCATAGGTTGTACCGGTCCCTGTCGGTAATACTTGAGTATCAAAATTATGTATGGCATTAGCTGCTTTATTGGCACTGATTGCAATATCTGAGGCGATTAATTCAGAAGCCAGGCCCCCTCCTTCTCCATAGAAATCGGGGCGTAAGTTTTTGCGGAGGTTAACCAGTATTCCGTCAAATCCGGCCTTATCCGTATAAATAGATTCCGGAGTGAAAATAGAAAGGGGCTTTATCTCCAAGAAATCGTCTCCGCATGAAACGGTTGTAAACAGAGACGCACAAATGATATATTTTATCCAGTTTTTCATAACTCGTTTATTTATAATGTGACATCAATTCCAAATGTAAAAATTCGTGGCATAGGAGTGTTTCCTGATTCAGGATCCCAACCGGACCATTTTGTGAAAGTTAGCAGGTTACGTCCACTCAAATATACTTTACAATGTCCTACTTTCAGATTTTTGAGAATATTTTCCGGGATATTGTATGCTATGGACAAGTCTTGCAAACGTACAAAACTGCTCCTTTCATAAATGTTATATCCAGGTGTGTTTACCGTATTTAACCGTGTATATTTGTTTGTCGGGTTTTCCGGAGTCCAGTAAGGCAATGCATAACTGTTGGCTCTGTCCTCGACATTAGATGTGTTGCTCAATAGACTGTTCGCTCTCCAATGTCCTAAATCTGCACGGATGAAACAAGAAATCTGGAAGTTTTTGAAAAGAGTAAAGTCATTTCGAAGTCCTAAACGGAAGCGTGGCTTTGTATAACCTTGAAATACTTTATCTTCCTGAGTAGACACTCCGTCCCCATTAGGATCGTATAATTTGACATCGCCAGGAGCTTTCCCGAATGATTTAGCCAATTCTTCTTCTCCAAGCTGGTAAATACCAAGGAATTTGTAATCCCATATCCGATCTATTGATTGTCCGATAAACCATCCATTGTCGATATCATCACCTTCTCTTTGTCCGATAACATTGCCATTTTCGTCTAAAATGTTGATTGTTTCTCCATATAGATGTTTGATCTTGTTTCTATTAAATGAGAACGTTAATGTCGAGTTCCAACTGAAATCCTTATTTTGGATATTATAGCTATTAAGAGTCATTTCAAATCCTTTGTTTTGCAATTCTCCCATATTAGACATTACATTGTCGTATCCAATAATTGTCGGTAGGCTGCGTTTTAACAACAAGTCATTTGTAATCATGCTATAATAATCGACCGAACCATTTAACCGGCTATCTAAAACGGAAAAGTCCAGACCTAAATTTAAAGCTTTAGTCTTTTCCCATTTTAGATATTGGTTCGCCAGTGAACTGCTGTATATACCTGAGATTAATGTGCTTCCAGTCAGGTATTTGTTTGTTTCAAGTTTTGCCAATGCATCATAAATCCCTATATCCCGGTTACCGTTTATTCCATAAGAGGCTCTGACTTTGAGATTATTTATCCATTTGATATTGAAGAACGATTCGTCTGATAAATTCCAGGCTAAAGCTCCGGATGGAAAAGTAGCGTAAGGATTTTCCATACCAAAAGCCGAATATCCGTCTCTACGAATAGATAGAGTTAGGAAATAGCGATTCATGAGCGTGTAATTCAGACGGCCCATTATTGCGGTACCGGTCGAATAAGTATCTTCGTTTTTAATAGTTGGTGATCCTCCCGTCCCTAATTGATGGAAGCCCAATGCTTCACTGGGGGTAAAATTTACATTTTCGCCTGTATCTTTCCATGTTTGTTTCTTTTCTGCATTGTATAAGAATGTTGCATAAAAATCATGGACTCCAAAAGTTTTTTTCCATGAAATGATGTTGTCTATTTGCCATTCGTAAAGCGAATAATTGATACGCCGCCCGAAGCCACCTGTCTTGTTGCCACTTGGGATACTTGACGGATCATAGTAATAGTTCTTTTGCCAATCATAGCGATTGATATAAGAAACTTTGTAACTAAAACCGAATGGTAGTTTCAGGTCGGCATACATGGTGGCAAACAGATTTTGGGTGACATTGAATTTGTCCCGTTTTCTGTATAAAAGAAATGGGTTTTGTTCAATTCCTGAATCGTCATGAGGATACCATTTTAGTTCTCCGTTTTCATCATAAGGTTGTCCTAAAGGACTCTGGCGGCTTATATTCGATAATTTGATGGCTTCATTACTTTCATCTTTGTTGCTAAATTGAGCATTGATTCCCACAGTCAGAAATTCGGCAACTTTGGTATCTGCATTAATACGGGAACGGATTGTTTTATACTCATCTCCTTTTATATAACCTTGATTGTCTGTATAGCCTAATGACCAGTAATATTTAGTTTTGCCAATGCCTCCGGATATGTTGACATTGTAGTTTTGCCTTAATCCGGGACGTGTAGCTTCACCATACCAATCATAGGCATTCCCATTCAGATAGTTTTGTTGTTCGATATCACGCAAATTCAGACGTGTCATCCAAGTCAGAATTGGATCGGACTGGTATGAGGCATCGTAATTTTGCCAAGTATCTACGTCAATGCCTTCTGGTAACTGATTAGGATTGTTGTAATATCCTTCTGGCTTGTCTGGATTTATTCTGCGTTGGAAATCTTGTCTGCGTTGGATGAATCCAGATAAATCATTCGGTTTGATTTCGTTGGTAAAATCTGTTAAACCCAGTTGTGCGGAGAAATTTATACTCATTTTTTCCCCTTTGCCTTGTTTGGTATTGATGATTACAACACCGGCGGCAGACCTTGAACCGTATACAGCAGCAGAGCTGGCATCTTTCAATACGTCTATAGTTTCGATATCCGATGGATTGATGTCATTGATAGAACCATTGAAGATAACCCCGTCCAATACAATCAAGGGTGAATTGTTGGCTGAAAGTGAAGCGGGACCTCGTATTTCCATTTCACTAGCTCCGGAAGCAGAAGTCCCGATGTTAGAGTTAAAACCAGCAACAGTTCCATTCAACATATCCAATACGTTCGTACTTTGCTGAGTGGCATATTTATCAGCTTTTACCTGGGCGATGGCCCCGGTAAGGTCTTTTTTCTTTACAGCTCCGTAGCCGATTACGACAACTTCCTCCAAGGCTTGCTGATCTTCTTGCAAAACCACTTTTAAGATGGATTTCCTGTCAATTGTGATTTCTTGTGTGTTGTAGCCGATATAAGATATTTGCAAAATATCTCCCTCGCTTGCTTCCAGGCTGAATTTGCCGTCGACATCGGTAATTGTGCCGGTTGTGCTACCTTTTACTAAGACGTTAGCTCCGATAACAGATTCTCCTTGTGTGTCGATAACTGTTCCGGAAATAGTTTTGATCTGTGCTTTGAACAAGGCAATGTGCTTATTTGATATACGAAAAGAAATATTTCTTTTGCTGCGGAATAAGTTTCGCAGCAACTCGTTTAGATCCATATTTGTTCCCTGGATAGAGGTTTTTTCGTTTCGGTCGATCTCGGATGTGTTATAAACAAATTTGTATCCGGTCTTTTCCTCTATCTCATTGAAAATCTCTTCATATGTTGCATTCTGCTTATTCAGAGACAGTTTTATCGCTTGTGCATGAACGAAGGTAATATTGACGAACAAAAACAATAAAAGAAGTCCTAAAAGATTGATTCCGTGTTTGAAAATTCTTTTTAAAGAGGAATAATGTTCCTCACAGGTAAAATCCTTTGGATTTTGCCCGATAAATAAAATTTTATCCATAATTTTGTATGTATTAATTTTTAAAATTGGCAGGTGTGCTATCTGCCGATTAACAATGTAGAATTTGGGAATGGTCGCAACATTCCCAATTCTTTTTGTATGTCTCTCTATTAATTAAATCTTGTTTTTCATGTACTGTCCATAATCGTTTGTCTTTGTGGTTTAACATTCTGTATTTATTGCAGGAAAATTTCTCCTTTCCTTTTTTCTATTTTGTATCTGGCTGAGATTTGCAAAACTGATAGTATTTCTTCCAATGTCTCTTTCTCTGTGAAGTTGGCATTGAAAGTCTGTTTTTTCAGGTTTTCGTTTTGAATATGTATTTTCACATGGAAAGCCCGTTGTAACTCTTGCATGATATCTGCTAATGAACTGTCTTTAAATTTAAAAATTCCAGTAACCCATGATATCGTATTTTCTGGGTGTACAGTTGAAATACTCAGCTTGTTATCCGATTTAAGGAAAACTGCTCGTTCACCAGGTAGCAGTATCCGGTCTGCCATTTGCGATTGATTCGTGTATTTATACAACCCGATTTTTCCGGAAAGGAGAGTGATCTCTGTTTTTTCCGGTTCTGCGTCGACATTGAATGTTGTTCCTAATACTCGTATTCCGATACCATCGGTTTGGACGATAAAAGGTTTCTTTTCGTCTTTACGGACTTCAAAGAATGCTTCTCCTTTTATCTCAACCTGCCGGATCTGTTCGCTGAACTCTCTCGGATAACGCAGGCAAGCGTTTGCATTTAGCCAAACTACACTGCTGTCCGGTAAGGTTATTTTTGTTTTTGCATCGGGGACGGCAGTCGTTTCATAATAAACAAGCTCTTGTTCCGGAGCTTTGTCGGTCAGCAGAGCACCGGTAACCAGCAGGAGGGCAATAGATGCTGCTATAGACAAATATTTCCACACGGAGTTCCCTTTACCGGCATAAGAAATGACGACAGGCCGTTTGACCCTGTCTGTTAAACGGTCGGACATCTGCTTTTCATCAAATGGCAAAGACTTGAAGCGTATGCGCTTTGTCAATGATTCGAGTTCTTTATTGTTCTGTTCATTTTCCATCTTATTCCGGTAGCTTTATAAAGAGAGATGACAGGTAAAGCAAAAAACTCCTATTCAAGATGCAAAAATATTATGTTATTTAATTATCCTCTTGTGTTCTATTATGCCATAAGTAGGATGTTTTATCTTGTTTGACAGTTGTAGTACACTTATTCGGTACCTGGAAGACAAGCGTTCTAGAGATGTTAGACAAGTGTTTGAATAATGACGGATAAAAAAGGAACAGGTTGGTTGGGATTAAAAGGAAGGCTGTTTGATCTTACAAAATCGAACTCATAAGAAGAAACATTTTTATCTTTAGGCAGTGTCTTGAAGAAATTTTAACTACATTTACTGACTAATTATATTATAAAAGGACTGTATCTGAGATGGAAGAGGAGAGTATCATATCTCTTTTTGGGAAAGTAGTGAAGGGAGATGAAGCGGCGTTCCGGTTATTGTTTGAAACTTATTCCCGGCGCCTGTTCCATGTGGCTTATTACTATCTGAACTCTCGTGAGCTGGCTGAAGAAGCTATTCTGGATGTTTTTACTGTCATTTGGCAAAAGCGGGAAACGCTGTCCCATGTAAAAGAGCCGGAACGCTATTTGTATATATCGGTGAAAAACCAGGCTTTGCATTATCTGAGAAGGGGGTATGTACAGGAAAAGGATCCTTTCTCTTTGTATGAGATCGAGTTGATCCCGGATTCGGATACACCGGAAAAAAGTTTGATGGATGAAGAGTACCAAGCGTTGGTCCAACAAGCGATCGATTCATTGCCGCCAAAATGTAGAGAGGTTTTTCGTCTTGTCCTCTCCGATAAATTAAAGAATCGGGAAATCGCTGATATTTTAGGAATCAGTGAAAAGACCGTGAATATACATATCGCTAAGGCATACGAACGCATTGCGGAATTCGTAAACCGCCGGTATAAGGAGGGCGGTATTAAATGATACAGCCCTTCCCCAATGAGATCAGAATTTGAACTTGATCAACCCCCCTTTATGGTCCGTCGGCCAAACACCTGCCGGAGTTGAGAAAACATCCTGGCTGTCCTCTTCGACACGTTGGCTGCGGATAATGGAAGATTTGGGGCCGACAATGACGGCGTCTTTCACTTCCCAACCGGTTGCCGGTATGTAGTAGATGAAATCGATGCGGTCACGTTCATCCGCT
>OGKO01002026.1_pt1 | contig 10335 bp, 11 predicted proteins | sample 1572451 | NCBI WGS metagenome assembly OGKO01 (sample SAMEA2582089, study PRJEB24529) | metagenome | biome: Human gut stool | place: China | collected 2011 | reverse complement strand
AGTATCCATATTATACGATAAAAAACAATGAAATCACAACAAGAGTACATGAAGAGCGTACTTCCCGGCAACGAAATTACGAAAGTGAGGAATACGAAACAGACCACCTGCTCCCAGTGTGTAGGTTCCACCCATCTTTTCAAATGTACTTTTCATGTGTTATTCCTCCTTGAAATCGGCGGTAGTGTCAAAAACCACCTGTTTTATTGTTCAAAAATCCTTTAAAACCTTGATTTATCGGAGGTTTGCAAATAAAAAGAGCATTGACCTCCCTTTTTGAAGTATAATGAGTTCACCACAAACCATTATCAACAAAGGAGACAATGCTCATGGACATTATACTTTATTTACTTCAGTTAATTCAATACCAACATAAACAAATCTGCCGGCTTCTTAACTTTATCTGCAGATATATCCCCCTTAAGCAGTTGGCTTTCGATGATTCCCATTTCCCCACATACCAGAAGTTCAAGATTGATGAACTCCCTCTGGTCACCGACTTCCGTCAGGACTGGACTTATAAGGAACTCATCCCTTACTACGAAAAACGGTATGGTAAGAAGATACGTCCTGTCAGCCGCCGCTCTGAATGTGACATTCCTGATGACTGCACCTGCCCCCGCTGTGAAACTGCGCTGTCCACACTGTGGGAATACTCTGATTCCAAAGAAGGACCGCAAGCACTTTATCATCCATAAGTGTGTCAATCCAAAATGCCCTTATTATCTCCACAACCTCAAAAAGGTGGATAAGGAAGACCTTAATAAGGATTACGGCAAAAATAAATATAAACTCCACTATATCTACCGTGAGTTTACGATGGATTTCTTCAGCATGGATTTATCTACCCTGCCAAAGAATGCCTCTTCCCTGAAATTCAGTAAGCACAATGCGCATACCTTTTAACGATAACCCACTAATCGTTAAAAGGTGGTGCATTTTTGAAGTCGCTGTTTTCGAGCAAAATAATAAAAGCGGCAACCACAGCACTGAAATTTGTACCAAGGTTGCCACTTTACCTATTAAAACAGCTATTTTTCACTTGTATCGCACCATTCTTGTATAAAATAAGGGGTCTATATGTCAGAATATTCTCCTACAATCTCCATATCTTGAAATTCTGCATATTTTCTTAGCTTGTCCTTCTGTGCATCAAGACTATAGCCGTCAACCTGAATGGCTGTAGATACACGAGTATATATGTAGCATTTTGTTTTCTTTTTCAATACATTCACTCCCCTCTACTGTGGTAAAATCAAAGTTGGATTTTTCAACAGCGTGGCAATAACCGAGGCATATTTAGATATTCCATAATCTTCAACAATATGATGAAGCACCACATAAGAAATCCCTTTCATCATCAGTTCCATAATCCAACACGATAAATCGATCATGAAATATACCGCCTGTCTTTTTCATTGACAAATTTACTGTTGGGTACTCCTTGCAGAAATCTATAAATTCTATATTGTGAAGTTTACTATTTCCAACATTATCACTGAATAAAATAATAGCTACTCCAGCCGGAGAATTCTTAAGGTGTACCAGCGTCCTTAAGCCAATATAATTGTCAACGACATATATTGACGACTTTGCCTGCTTATAAATGGATTCATATACCTCATCTGCACTACTGAATTTTGCATTAAACATAAGCCACTTTTCATCATCATCATCATCTGAAACAAAGCTGTTCATCATATTAGCCAACTCAGATTTTGTCACAACATCCTTCAAGCCTTCTGCAACATTTGAAATCTGCTTTTCAAGAGATATCATATCTGAGTTGATTTTGTTAATTTCTATTCTGTTGTTAGCAATCTCCATGCTTAACTGAAGTATTTCCCGCTGACCTATAAGATCTCGATTTTCTAAAATGTAATCTTTCATTTTCTTGAAAGTCTTCACAAGTGCACGGCTTTGTTTAATTGCAAGCTCGCCGCGCAAAACTGTCATAAGCATATATACTCCCTGCTCTGTAAACACATAAGGTTTATATTTTATATTTGAACCTCTTCCCATATTCAAGGTGAAATTTTTGCACCTTGAAAGATTTTCCACTTCTTCATCATTCAATTCAAACATAAAATCATCGCCTTCAAATTTGGCAATGTTATTCTTAACCTGCCTTTTAAAATTTTTGGTTTCATACCCATAAATTTCTGCCAAGTCTGAATCAAGCATAACTTTTTTCCCTCTGAATTCATAAAGCCGATCCTTCATGTATTCTTCTGTAATTTCAATTACTGCAATTTCTTTCTTTTTATCTTCTGCCATATATTTCCTTCCTTGTTTTTCGGTCACAAACTGTGACCGCAATTCTCATATGAACATAGTGCCGACATCAGCAATATGTCCGATTTGTTATTATTGTTCTATTATTTCAGTTAATCATTTTCTTTTCCATACTAAACTTTCTCCTCCCACATTGAACCATTTTACTCACGTCAGTAAAATGGTCTATTCTTCTTTTTTCTTCATTTTGTCATAATACGCTTTATACCTATAAATCGTCCGCTCACTGACATTGTTCCTCTTCGCAATTTCTACCATTTAAAATCCTCCGTTTTCTTAAAAATAGGCAAAAAAATAAGACCTACATCATTTCAATGCGGTCTGTATCAATATCATATCTGTACACATTGTCAGATAATACTTCATCAGGAGAAACTTCCGTTCCGTTTACTTCCTTAACCATTGCTTTCATATAATGGATATCCATATCCAGTGTATCAGAAATCAGGATAACTTCATGGATAGAGCTTGGAATAATATAGAAGCTCCTGCCTACCTTTCTGGCAAAATCACGAAGCAGCCCATCATAAAGCATCACACAAGCTCCGTTTAACTTTTTGCTGTTCGTTGCTACATACATAGGGCAGATATCATCCTCATATACGGATTCCATCTCATAGAAGCAGTTTCTTACTTCCCTGTCAAGCTCTGCATCCCTTCCCATCATGGATTCAATTATGCTCATCATGTTATAGACATGACCTGTAAATCTCCTCTGGGTGTTATGCATTGCAAGCTTTAACAGCTCTTTCTTATCTGTTCCCCATGCTTCCATCAGGCTGCTATGTATCGTAATAGAGCCTGTACCCATTTCATATTCTGATACAAGCACATAGAAGATGACTGCTAAATCAAGGAACTCTATATAAGGCATATCAGAAAGCAGCTCGGCATTCCTGTCCTTATTAATGAGTTTGAAGCACACCCTGTCTTTTACATTCTCAAAGTCCATAATTCCTACAATGTCAAAATTACTGCTGACACGATTTGCCTTGTAGCACTCATCAATAGCCCTGATAATATCCGTCATTGCCCTTCCGTCCTTATACTGAGCAAAATAAGTATCAAGGTAGATAGTTAGTGCAATATTGATATTACGCTCACAGATAGTAAGACCTGTAAGAACCAAACCATTGTTCTTCTTTACCTCACGAACAAATACCTTGTTATCTTGATAGACAGATGTAAATGCCTCTTTGATAATGCCTGCGAATACCTGTAATGAATTGATTGTGTTGTTTGCCATGATAAAATTTCCTCCGCTGTTTGAATTGTTGTTGCTGTTGTTATTAGTTCCGTTGTTGTTTAAATTGTTGTTCATCATAGTGTGAATCTCCTTTTCGTAAAAAAATTATTTGTTGTCTTTAAGCCATCTGTACAAAAATACAAGTACAATGACCGCTTGGATAAATAGTGCATCCATCTGTGATGCCAGCCTCCTTCCTTTAGTATTTGACAGTTTTATGACTTGTCAGGGTCATCCAGTAACTGCATTGCTTCCACATACATAGTAAGAGCTGTGCGGATTCCCAGATAAAATCCATTCTTTTCTGCGGTATATGATGCTGAAAAAATCATATCCCGTATCGTTTCCAATTCCTTCTCTGACATAGATTCCCTCAATGGTTCTATGATTGTATTGACTTCCTCATCAAGCTTTCTACCTACCTTGATACAGTCAGCCTCATAGAATATAACCTTCTCAAAGAGCTTCTTTAATACATCATGCATTACTGTTCATCTCCTTTCCTGCCACATCTGGGCATAATAATAGAGCAGTTTTATGACATGCTCAGGTCAAATAAAAAAGACACCAAGATTTCTCCTGATGTCTTTGATATTCATATACAGAGGGGGTGGGGTTTCGAACTAAGAATATTTTTAAAGATTTTAAACGTGAATGCCTTCAAAAAATTATATATATATTTTTTCCTATACTGTTAGCTATAACATAAAATTGCTCATTCAATAAACCTAAACATCTAATTTCTAATAAGAACTTATGACTAAACAGATTAAATATATCATTTTAATAGGTCTTACTATAAAATCTCAGTCATCCCATTACTAATTTCTGTAACCTATGTGACTTATAATCCGTTGTTATATAGTCAACATGCATATAAAATAATGTTGGGTGATTATTATGGATGAAAACATACAACAAAAGGTAGGTCAAAGAATTAAGTTTTTACGAAACCAACAATGCATAAGCCAAGAGAAATTTGCACTTTCTATAGAAATGGACAGAACTTATTTAGCATCTGTTGAAGCTGGGAAACGCAATATTTCCATAACCAACTTACACAAGATAGCCAATGGTTTACATATTAGTTTATCAGAATTATTTAATGGAATATAACCATACAAGAAAGGATTGATGCTTATGGCACAGAATATTATTGAAAAATTAAGAGAAGAAGCTGTTAATCGTTTATTTGATACAAATGGTTTTAACTCTGTATGGTCTACATGGCAAGGGGTAATACATCAATATGCTTCTTCTCCCACTCCTAGACAGCTCATTAACCTTGGTGACCATTTAAAAGATATTTTTTATTCAACCAATACAAATTCTGGTAGGACTCAAAGTGATGTATCTGGTGGAGGAGCAAATTGGGAAGCTCTTGTTTGCTGGTATTTAAATCTTTGCTGTATTGGAAGAAGAACGGTTGTTATAAAACACCATAAATCATTAATTCCAACACCAATAAGCAATGCTATAACTGTAAACTATGGAAATTTCCCATCCAACACAGAATCTGACCTTATAGCAATAACTTTTCCCGATAAGCCAGAATACTCTATGGACAAAGACAACATTGTAATCAATGATGAAAACGATATTCCTGTAAAATTATATAATCGTAACAAGTACAATACTCTTAACGTTCTTAATGCATTAGTTGCAAGAGACTTTTCAGGTATTGAAATACATATCATACAATGTAAAACAAATTGGAATGATAACGCTCAGATTCCTATGCTATGGGATATGATTTACTCATCAACTGCATTTAGAGCCGATATCACTATTGGTAGAGAAGGATACAATATGAATAATGCCAGACTTTTTTCTTATGCATTTGCGACAGTTCCAACTGTAAAGCCAGAAAAAATAACCCGCTCATCAGTTTGTGTTTCAAGAGTACGCAATCTTAGTGGTGGTAATTATTGGGGACGTCCCAGTGAAGATGGTGTTGCTAGCTCCATAAAAGAAATGCTTAATCGAAATCTTGCAACTGGTTCATCATTAAGTCATTTGGATACACTATCCTTAGCAATACCTGAATTATCGTCTAAAGGAATATATTCATATTTTAATTTTTAGTCAAAAAGGATAGATGTGCTTTGGCACATCTATCCTTTTACAATACTTTCATAATTTCTTCAACAATGGCTCTGGCTAAAAGTGGAGGAACAGCATTTCCAACTTGTGTATATTGAGGTACTTCTGTTCTTCTTAAAATACCACCTGTAGTACGTTTTCCAAGAAACTCAAATGAATCATCAAATGATTGACATCTCGCCATTTCACGTACACTAAATGTTCTATCCTCCCACGGACTAATGTAATCATCTGGAATACTTACAATAGTCGCTGCTGGCTGATTCGGATTCCATCTTTGTCTAATATTCTTCTTCGTCAATAAAACATCCATTTGTTCATTTGTAGCCTTTGCACTAAGAAATAAATTGACTACTTGTTTCTCTGACAGCTTCAACTTTTCACAACACAACGCTTTCAATGCTGTTTTGTCTGAAATATCTATGCCTTCCGTAAGTACTCTTTTTCGTAAATTTGTTCCTGTTTCTCCTTGTCGAAATAGACTAAATCTTTCTTTTACTACCTGTGTCATATTTGACATTTCAGTACAAGTCAATTGTCGTGATACAGATATCGGATTTCCATTAACATCTGGCGTCCTACCATTTTTGCTTTCAATCTGATATCTACTTCTTCTTTTATTTATTTTATTCTTGATATCGACATCATTAATCAAATCGCCTAACGCATCTTTTATTGTCAGATATTCACTGTTTGATAAAATTGGTTTTGGGTAATTGGGACTTTTTTCACCATCTTTATATCCAATAAAAATGGCTCTATTTCTCCTCTGAGGAACACCATAATCTGCTGCATTCAATATTCGTGGTTCAAGAGTATGATATCCTATCTCCTCTAATTCTCTTCTTAAAATTTCAGGTGTAACACTACCATCTGGATACTCTATGCCAGTTATTCCAACATAACCTAAAAATTGCATATCCATAAACCCTTCTACATTTTCAAGAACAATATATCTTGGCTTAACCTCATTAATTACTCTTACATATTCGCCAAATAACATATTCCTCGGGTCACTTTTATCCCTTCTGCCAGCTCTTGAAAACCCCTGACAACTAGGACCACCTATCATTAAATCAATTACTACTGGAGCAACTCTCTCTCCATTTTTAAAACACTCTAATTGATTAATTCTATTCCATATACATTCTCCTGTAAGATTGCGAATATCCTCACGTTCAAACCATGTATTATATCCTTGAATTAATCCTAATTGTTCGTGCCTATGCCTGTATGTCAGCTCAACCATATCACTTATGTCTGAACTAAATAAAATATCAAAACCAGCCTGTATTAAACCTTCAGAACATCCTCCTGCTCCACAGAACAAATCAATTGCATATGCCATTGGAATCTCTCCTATATAATATATCATATCATCACAATTATGATATTATCATACTCATAATAAAAAGTCCAGGACTTTCCTGTCTCACTTTATCATATATCTCAATAAAAGTCCAGGACTTTATGACATACTCAATGCTTTTCTGGCAAGCATATTTGAATATTACATTCATTTTCAATCATAGACTCAAATTAAATTTCAATTTATTTTGCCTTTCATACAATTCATTGCTCCATTTAGTTTACTCATGAAATCGATTGTTTTTTCCGAGCCAAATAAACACCTCTGAGCAATTCCTATCTGATTAAGATTATAAGCAATAACACTCTTCAAAGACAACTCAATCACATTATTTACAGGTATATCATGTGAAATCAAAGGAGCATCTTCTGTTTTTACTCTTAAAATAATAGCTAACCTTTTTGATATAGGTATGCATATGTCATTAAATCCCGTCCAAACCATTTGAGCTGGGTTATCACCTATTATGAAATCCAACTCTGTATTATTGTATGCTATATACCAATTATAATTTTGCAATAAATTATTCAAAGTACCTAAGACAGGGGCTAATGAAATAATATTTTCTATCTGAAGTTGCTGACCAGATATGCAGTTTGCTTTAATTGTATCTTCCTTAATTTGGGGGTCTAATCCCATATTATCACACATTTCTCTTAATACTTGTTCTGTTTTATAATTTATATTGTCAAGTATATCCCTATATTTCTTTGTACGATACGCTAAACTATGAATAAAGGAAATAAAAATTGCCCTTGTTTTATCATTATATATGCTCTGTGGATTTTCCTCTATCTCATCCAACATTTGGTTATATGCGCCTTCTTCTCGTGACAATGCATGCTCAACAAATTGTTCATCTTTTAGATTATCACTTTCTTTCAAACTTGGAAAAACCTTAAAATCATTTTTTAATAATTCCATTAATAAATCATTACTTACATCATAAAAATATTTATCTGAAGCATAATTCTCTGGATTTTGATTATGTAGTACTTTGCCTTCATCCTTAAATAATACAGACATTCTCCTTTTTTCTGCTGCTCCATATCCAAAGCGTTTCATGTACATTCTTGGAACATAATGCTGATTTTTTGTTTTCTGTATATTATTTAAAGTGCTCACTTTCCACCTCCATACATATATCTGACTTAAATTGCTTACTATATCTACTACAATGTAAATATAACATTTTTTTATATCAAACTCCATATAATTACATATCAACATTTATTTCTAAATCGAAATTACGCTCCACATATCTATCATATATACTTAAAGTAACTGATGTTAATGTCAGTCACATCAGCAATATCGAGACGAACAAAGTCAAGGTATCTTTGACACTTCTGGTTTCTATCTGTAATGCTATGAATGTTACCGTTGATTATATTCTCGGCAATGAATACAAAGCTCCTCCTACTGCTTTTGAAACAGAACTGCTCAACACTGTTGATAAACTTGACTCTTCAAAGAAAGAGCAGCTTCTAAGAATTGCAAAAGTCTTATAAACTGCCTATTCCTTTATTCTTTTGACATATCTGTAATATATACTCTTACTCATACCAAGCTGTTTCATCAGTTCAAATTGACGTATTTCTCCTGACACCACATTCTGATAATGCTCTGAAAATTCATCAAGCGACATCACCGCTGGTCTGCCGTAATCATCCCATTCTCCACGAGCCTTTTTAGAATCTATACCTTCACGCTGTCGTTTTTCTTTCTTCTCAATCTCTGCCTGAACCATAGCTGCATATAGCTCTATAATCATATTATTGATGGTTTCCATCAGCATACGAGCCATAGCATTATCCAGCTTTGATAAATCCATAAGCGTAGTAAGAATCTCTAGTATTTTTACACGAATACCATTATCCCTGTAATACTGCAATTCCTTTAATGTCTCCTGCTTATTTCTGCCAAGCCTGTCTACCTCAGTAATAATCAACTCGTCACCAGCTCTTAATACATCCTCTTTTAATACCTGATATCTTGGACGATTAAAATTCTTTCCTGTCTGCTGGTCAGTGAATATCTTTTCCAGCTCCAGATTGTTCTGCTCACAATAGGCTGTAATCTCCTTGATACCTCTGTCTAAATACTGTTCTCTTGTACTTGTTCTGTGATAACCATATCTCTTCATGATTATTTGCTCCTTCCTTAGTCCTGAAATGTGTACTTTTTGAAACTACAAAAAAAGGACTGCTAAACAGTCCCGAAATCTATGGATATTCCTTTATGGAACGTCCCGGTATTTGTGTATGCTTTTTGACACCACCTCCTTAAAAATAGGTATAAAAAAAGAAGGTATTTTCAACCTCCTTCTCTGACTACTTATGACTATAAGAAATGACACCACCTCAACCCTTGATTTATCGTCATGGGCGAAGCGGTGTCAATACTTGTAATTTTTGAATCCTTTTAAAACCCTTAGGTGGATTCTAGTTTTTCTAGTGCATTGCTCACTTCTATACTTAATCCTTCTACTCTCCTATATGCTAATTCTCCCATACTTAGGTCATATACTAGTTTCTTTTTCATTTCAGCCTCTATATGAACAGTATTTCTGTATTCATATAATTTGACTAAATCATCTGCCAATCCTTTACTTATCAGATTCAGCTCTAATAATGCTGCTACTTTTTGTTCATAGCGAATTTTAGTTTTATCAACAGCTTGAACCTTATTATAGCATGGAATAATATCTTTTTTATCATGTTCCAGTTCTTTGGCTATTTTTTCCAATTTATGTCCTGGTATTCCAATTTTGACCAAGCGTTCTTGAAACAGAAGATTTTTTACTGTATTCGTTTCCTCAAATAGTTCAAACAACAAATAATTAACAACCGCCTCTTGAATAGACACATACATTATTACCTGTGTCTTTATCTGAGCTAATAAAAGCTCATCCGAAGCTTGTAAACCCTCAAAGAATTTATAAATTTTTCTCGCATTTATAAATTCTACAATAAGTCTATCTCTCAAACTTTTATTCTCAATAAATGGATAAAAATGTGACTCATACCACTCTTTATTAGGTAAATGTCCTGATATATAATTCTCTAGTTCTTTTTTAGTCTCACTTGTAAATGCCATTTTCTACTATCTCCTTTGTCGTAATACTTACTTAATATTAATCGATTTTGAGTTTGATATAAAAATCCTTTCCCTACTTTAAGATTGACTTAATTACTGCTTCGAGAGGAACTTTTTATAATAATGCCGTGGCATACTAATATACAGTTACCAAATCAGCTCGAAGTGCCTCAACGCATCCTTAATATACTCCACCTTCTCCTGCGGACACTGCTTCACTTCT
>OGKO01002015.1_pt1 | contig 10378 bp, 5 predicted proteins | sample 1572451 | NCBI WGS metagenome assembly OGKO01 (sample SAMEA2582089, study PRJEB24529) | metagenome | biome: Human gut stool | place: China | collected 2011 | reverse complement strand
GAATAACTGATTTCCGGAGATATCGCTTCGGATACGGGATCGGATATATAAATCAATTTATGGGGAAAGTACTCTTCACCTATATTCTGCATGAACCAAGTATAGGCCCTGAGAGAATAGTTGCCTTCCGGCAGGTCTTCACCCAATGGAATATGTCCGTAAAAACACCCCAAAGAGTCCGGTCTTATTTTCACTCTCTCCACCAGGTTGCCCAACGGATTCACCAACTCTACATATACATATCGGCTGGCATTAGCTTGCTTTAGCATAAGGGCATCTACTAAGTGCGCCCTGAACCAAAGGGTTTCACCGGACATGTAGATGCCACGGTCTGTCTGAAGGTGAATCTTTTCCTGGGGGAAATTTGACAGTTGCTCTCTAAATAGATTTTCAAGGGTATCTGTCGGTACAGACTGGGGAGCGGTACCATCTGCCCAAAGGCTGGGAGACAGCATCAGGCAGCACAACCATACCATGTATTTGACAGAACTGTTCGCAATGTTCTTCATTATTTTTTCTTTTTAATTATTAATTCACCACAGAATACACAGATTAACACGAATACTTTCTCATTATCAGCATTGTAGAGTAACAGATTGCTTTCTTCCTTGTTTTCCATTGGAAAACAAGGAAGAAAGCAATGGAAAGATTTCACAAGTACTTATTAGTAAGTAGGCATTGGAGAATCTGGATAATAAACTACTCCATCCAAAACTTGACTCATTTTTACAGAACGGACTATTTGGCTCAAAGGCTCTAAATTAGTTGTTTTATACACACAGTAGTTTGTACATGCTGGTAATGATGAACCATTACCAGGAGATAATTTGGGACACCCTCCATCGTAAAGACGAATATCTAAAGTAAAAGTCGCATCCGGACGATCCCAAAATCTATCTAATTGTGGATGGCTAATTTTTATTACCTCGGACATAGATGAAGTAAGAACCGGGAGATCAACCCAATTCGTAATATCTTCAACATCATATACAGGTGTAGGGGTATAAGGGTAATAAGGAAGGTATTCATAATGATCGAAGCTCTGAACATGCAAGATATATAACAATAACCCTCTTTTAGGAAACTCTCCTCTCGAAAAATAGAAATTATGCTCCAAGTCTACGCCTATACTTAATACTGGATATCGTGGGTTATATCCATGACTACATCTTGGTGGCTTAGCAGGATCATTCATAATACCGAGTGAAATAGTTATTGGTTGACCAACATATCCATTAGAAGAACGACCTCTTACTGTCGCTGTCACAGGTCCACTGTATGATGCAATAGAGGACAAAAAAAACTTCTCACTTCCAGAGTCGTTACTACTTGAAAATGAACCCAATGACATACCAGATCCAGTAGATACTCCTACTTCGATGCCAACATACTTACCAAATGGCTCATTCCAAGAAATAGAAACAACATTCCCTGACAATGATAAATCAAGAGAACCCGACGGCCCCCTTGTCGTTGCAGACGAAGGGTCATTTTTTTCTTCTGTGATCGGATCATCTTCTCCTTTACATCCAATACATAATAGCATCAGAAACAAACAATAAAATAAATGCTTCATAATGGTTCAGCTTTAAAAATTTGACAATATTTACTTATAGAATGGTGTTTCTCACGAAGCACCATTCTTAAACTAATGATAATAAAAAAGTCACAATCTGTTTTTTTACCTTAAAAACACCTTTCTAATAATCGTACTTTCTATTTTCTTCCATCCAGTCGTTTATCTTGCGTACTTCATCATCGTTCTTACGCTCTTTATACACAAATCCCCGCGTTTTCTTCAACATACCATCCTCTCTGAAAGTATACCACAAATCGTACACTTCCATTTCGGGGTAATACTTACCGCCACCACTGACAAGGTTAAACTTATCCCAAGACTTTAAGGTTACTGAATTATCTGAATTTATGGTGATATTAAAGCAATAATCAGGTCTGTAGTCTGTAGCACCTTTTGACCACTCATTCTTTTGATGATACATACGTACAGTGTTACCATCAACTACAGCTTGCAACGTGCGAGGCGACTTATAGATAACGGAATCTTTCGGATTATCAGCAGGCTTAATCACACCATCCATATAATAAAGCCCTGAATAGTCATTCATCAGATTCAGACGGATTAGCACCACTGTATCTTCTTTAGCCAATTCAAAACGAGATGTTCCACTAAGTTTAAACGCCATCATATAGAGCGAATCTATATGCAAAGTGGATGGGTCAATGTGAACAGGATACGTGCCATAGGTTTCACCCTTTTTCACAACTACATTTTCTTGTGGAAAACTATAGATACCATTTGTCAACGTACGATACTTTATATCATCCGAACCAAGTTCTTTCTGGTTATAACTTTCAATACCAGAAGGAAATTCTTCAACAGTAACAGTTACATCTTCCTTGGCAAGCAGCGAACCGCTGATGGCAACCGATGCATATATGGTATCTTTTTCATAACCTATATTCAGATCTCTATTTATAATCTTATCTTTTGCCCCAACCAGATAAACCGTTTCGGGCCATAAATTCTCTTCCATAGGTATTTTATTGTCGCAACCCGCCATACATGCCAACAGCAAGGTTATCGAAAAAAATGCTATTCTCTTCATATTATCAGCTTTTATTGTTTTCATTTTAATTCCATCCTGGGTTCTGTACCAACTTACCGTTCTTTCTCAGCACATTTCTGTCAAGCGGCCACAGATACATCTTGTTGGAAAACATACGTTTCATGGTTTTTTCTGTATTCCAAATTCTCTCTGTATAGAACTGTTCGCGTTGTGATTCGCGAGCACTTACATCCAATCCTCTGATGGGTTTGTTGTAAGCGTCATAGGCATCTTTCCAACGGCGCAAATCCCAATAACGATGACTTTCGAAAGCAAATTCAATCAACCTTTCATGCTTAATCAGTTCACGCATCCTGCTTTGGTCGGCTGCATCGGCAGTTGTGATTCCCGGTTGACCGGCACGATAACGAATCTGATTGAAATATTTCACCATCTGATCCACATCACGAGTAACCGTCACCTGCCCATCTTCGTCCGTATACGAACCTTCCATTTCGTTCATCGCTTCTACATACCCCAACAATACTTCGGCATAGCGGAATATCGGATAAGTTTTCGCTTTTACCACTCCATTCCAAAAGATACAATCATCCTGATGCACATATTTCCGGCAGGTATATCCGGTCCTGGTTCTGTTATCATTATTATTCATATCAGATGCACTACCTCCGTAATAATAGTCGGTAACATAGTTTCTGGTACCTGCTGACAAACCGTCACGGTGGGAAGTTGTAGGCCAGATACAAGCATTGAAACCAATAGTCGCATAAAAACGCGGCTCACGACCATCATCACGATGAGCTCTGTTTCCGGAAAGAAGATAATCTGACGAGAATGTTTTATCTTGTCCCACTGCCTGCCATGATTTTTCCGCCTGAGTAGCTTCACTAAACGGTCTACCGTCAGCCATCCGGTATTCATCAATCATATCCAAAGTAACACTAAATGAAGATATTCCCCCCAATTTGGAAGGTGTCACAAGAATATAGTTTCCATTATTTTTTGAAAAATAGATGTATTCTTTAACCAACTCAGGCTGGTAAGTGCCATCAAACAGCGTCTTGTATGATTTATAGGGATCTATGCCTCCGGCTCCATCAGGGAAGTTGGCATCGGATACCGTCTCGGGAAGAGGCAATGTGCCTGTACCCTTTTCATTCACTATTTTGGATACAGTATGAATGGCATACTTATTCATATCAATAATCCGCTTGAACGTGGCGGCAGCTTTTCCCCACTTAACCTTGTCTTCCGTCTGGGCAATGAAATTCCTGCCCTCTGAGTCTTTCCAATCGGAATAATAACTGTTACCATTGAAAAGGGGGCTGGCAGCATAGAGCTGCATACGAGCTTTGAACGCCAAAGCAGCACCCTTGGTAGGTATATACTGCAATGCATCTATACGACTTGGAGGCAGCAATTTAGCTGCTTCTTCAAAGTCGGCACAGATTTTCTCTACACACTCATCGTAAGTGGAACGCTCGAATGAAACTGACGCTACATCTTCGTCCGTATCGAAAGGACGGTCGGGAAGTACAACCACAGGCCCGTACAATCTTACCAAATAGAAATAGAAGTAAGCCCGCAGAAAATAAGCCCTTCCCTTGAAATCACGCATTTCCATCTCGGTAAGCTCCTGGTTTTTGGATATATTCTCCAATACGATGTTGGCCTTACGGATTCCTTTATAGCACTCGGGCCACGGATTAAACCATGAGTTCGTTTCTTTCACTTCATCATAAAGTATAGCATTTCCATTCGTTACAAACGGAACGATTGCTTCATCTGAGCCCAATCCACTGGGTAATGTAGAAGACCATCCCCAACCATTCATAAGTATTGATTCATCAGGAAGCAGTGCAGCCGCTCCATTGATATACTCTTCCGTTCTGGAGCGGGAAAGGAAAATGGAGTCCAGCGTGGTCTGATCGTACACATATTTGTCAATGTCCAAGTATTTTTCGCACGAACCGAACATAATGCTTGAGACCAAAATAACGGTTATTGCGGCTATTCTACCGAGAAAACCGAATTCTCTTTTATAATTTCCAAATTTTATCATAATTGTCAGGTTATATTAGAATGAAAGATTAAGCTGTAAAGTATACACTCGCTGGACAGGATAGACTGTTCCATTGTCTCCTGCTTGTGCGGGATCCAGCATCTTCTCTTTAGACCAAACTGCCAAATTGTCTCCAATCACACTAATTACTGCTTTCTGAAGACCAAACTTTTTCAGGAATTGGTTCTTGAGTGTATAAGAGACTTGCACATTCTTCAGACGCAAGTAACTACCATCAGACAACCAAAAAGAAGATGATTGACTATTATTACTGCTACCTCCATAATAAAGACGAGGGTACTTGGCGTTCGGATTCTCGGTGGCAGGGTCGCCTGAGATTTCACGTGAAATCCATCGGTTTGCCGGATTGGCAAAGTCTGTAATCACATTACCAGCTGTACTACCCGAGAATGGCTGATACATATTTCCACCTTTAAAATAGGTCACGCGGCTTACTCCCTCGAACAGGACACTTACATTGAAGTTCTTCCAGTTAAACTCTGTGGCAAATCCATACTGTATCTGAGGCACATAAGAATACTTCAAAGGTACAATATCATCCCAATTGACAATGCCATCACCATTGACATCCTTATACTTGATGTCACCAGGCAAGTAATTGCCAAAATCCTGACGAGGACTATTATCTATATCTGCCTGGTCTTTAAACAGGCCCAAAGCTATCAAGCCTCGGTTAATTCCACTTTGATATCCTACGGCTGATTGGTAATCGTATTTCTTAAGATCTTCCTCGAAATTGGTGATTTTGTTCATGGACTGTGTGTAGTTGGCACGTATAATCAGGTATTTGTCATTGTCACCCAAAGGCTGCGTATATGAGATATGTCCATCCATACCCCAGCTCTTCATTTCACCTACATTGGCCCAAGGTAATGACGGAAGTCCCATCTCTTCGGGTACACTCTGGCGTTGTTGATAAATACCTGAACGTATATCCTGGAAGAAATCGACTGTCATTTCAAAACGTTCGTGGAAGAAACGTGTATCAATACCGATGTCAGCTTTCTTGGCCTTTTCCCAGCGCAGGTTGCTGGAACCCACTTGCGTTTCGGTCAAGCCGGAACCGTTATTCCAACTGCCGGAACCTGTGTGACCAATCAAAGTCAGATAGGGAAAACGTACCGAGTCATCCCAAGTGAGACGGTCATTACCTACTATACCATACGAAGCCCTGATTTTGAAATAATTGATAAAATTGTCCTTATTACGCCAGAAGCGATATTGCGTGGGAGCCCAACCTATAGAAACAGCAGGGAACCAACCAAATTTCTTACCTTTCTCAAAAGCCTCCGAACCGGTGTAACCCATATTAAATTCGGCCATATAAGTATCATCATACGAATAAGAGAAACGGCTTGAGTAACTATTATAACGTTTAGGGATAGCAGTCAGCAATTGATTATATTTCGATGCTTCATAATCGCTCCATTCGGCCTTCACCAAGGCACCCACCTTATGTACCTTATTAAATGTCTGGTCGTAATTCAGTCGGAAATCCCAATAAATTCTACGCTCAGTGTCATTCCAATTTGTATAATAGGGCTCCACTGCATCAGATATTTTCTCCAAATCGAGTGTTCCATCACGTTTATAACCATGAGCATAATAAATGGCCGGCATTTTTTCGCGAACTTGGGTTCTCGCACCTATCGAATTAATGTTGACCAATCCTGCAATACTCAGTCCGGGAGTTATCATCTTCAAATCCTGATTGAGCTGCATCGTGATTTTATTGTCATTGGAATAGAACTTACGATAACCCGTCATATTCAACAATACATACGGACTGATATTCGATTTATCAGTGCCATATCCAGGTGCCTGCCCTGTGGTGTACATCAACGGTACTGTCACCGGAGTCAGATTGGATTGTGCCTGCCACAATACCTTACTGTCGTTTCCATATCCCGGATAATTCTGAGTAACAATCACAGTCTCTTCATTCAGCGAGAGCGTAGTGGTGGGAGTGACATTCACATCCACATTGGCACGGAAATTAAACTTGTTGTAATTTACGTTCGTATTGTATTTGTTTACCCCTTTATCTTGTTTAAAGATGGCATCTTTTGTCGTAAAACCGGCACTGATGTAATAGCGAGCTACTTCACCACCTCCCGACGCACTCAGGAAGTATTGCTGGTTCCAGGTATAATCTCTCAAGATAACATCCCTCCAATCCACATCCGGATGAAAATCAGGGTCCATGTGGTTCCTGAACAAATCCACATCCACATCGGAATAGACAGGAATACGTCCACGTGTCACGGCAGCTTCGTTGGCGAGTGCCGCATATTCCGCAGCACGTACATATTTGGGCATTCGAGGAGAATAAGAGATACCGGCATTTGCCTTTACCTGCAAATTCAGTTTTCCGGCTTTACCCTTCTTGGTACTTACCAATACCACACCGTTGGCACCACGTACACCGTAAACCGCCGTAGAAGAGGCATCCTTCAAGATAGAGAAACTTTCGATGTCTTCGGGGTCGAGCGTATTCAAGTTACCTTCGATACCGTCAATCAATACCAAGGCACCCTGTCCGGCACCAAAGGTACTAATACCACGCACCCAGAACTCGGAGAAATCCTTACCCGGCTCTCCACTACGTGTAACGGAAATGATGCCCGGAACACGTCCGCCCAACATGTTGCTTATGGAAGTGGCAGGAGTTTTCAACGTAGCCACCTCAACTCCAGTAATGGCACCTGTCACATTAATCTTCTTCTGTACCTTACCCGATGCCGTAATCACAACCTCGTCCATTACATTCGAACTCTCCTTCAACACCACGCGCATGCGCTCGTCACTCTTGTTCATCTTTATCTCCTGAGGATCATACCCCACATAGGATATGACCAACGTATGCCCAACTTTGATACCCCCTATCTTGAAACGACCGTCAATATCCGTAATAGCACCCATAGAAGGAACTTCCTTTACAGAAATCGATACTCCGATTAAGAGCTCGCCTTTCTCGTCCATAACCGAACCCGAAGCTACCACAGTCTGTTGCGCATAGGCCAAATTCATAGAACTTACCCATGCCATAAGAAACAGTAATATATGTTTAATCTTCATCTTGATTCATTTTATATGATTTCTACTTTTATTCAATTGTCATTTTCCGGATTGCCTTTGAAGATTCTTCACCAATGAAGAAGTTCTCTTCCGAATCCAAAGCAATACACAATGGATTATCAAACAATGCATCCGTAGGGAATCCGTTAAGTCTTCCTGACCGATCGGGAGCTCCCGCTACCAAAGAAACAAGCCTTCCTTTGATTTTCACAATGCAATGGCTATTTTTGCAACATACATAGAGTTCACCGTTACTATTCACCGCCATTCCGCAAGGTTCTTTCAATACGGCATCGGTCAATCTATCTCCAAAAGCTGTAGCCAACCATCCCGGTTGGAAGCCGGCATAGCGTTCCACTTGCCATGCGCCCGAAGTATCTTTCCATATCTTCATAATACCATTACTCTCAGGATAAGAGGCAAAAAAGCACTTATCATATTTACTATAAGTCAGATAATGCCTCCACTGGCCGGTGTTCACTCCATCAAAAGCCGGGTAATCTGATGTAGCAAATAACTTTGTATAACCTTTATCTTCCAAATCTATTTCATAAAGACCATCACCGGACATTGCATACAAATAGCGATCATCTTCGGCATAAGCCAATGCCCCCTGGCAATCACCTTGGAAAGGTATTGTGAGACCAAGAGAATTTAAAACCCATCCATCCGCACGGGAAGCTGTGTATAAAGCACCTCCACTACGGGGCATGATGCTCACTTTTTCTCTTGAACTATCAACTGCAACAGCACCCATATAACCAATATTAATCAGACGAATCACCGTATTATCCTCTAATGACACAAAATAGGTACGGTCGCCCCATCCTCCTCCAACGAAAATGAAATTATCACTCTTTTGTCCTGCAACAGCTACAATTCCTGTACACTCATTCATTCGGAATTCTTCTATTTTACTGTCATCTGACGATGTCCAGCCGTCTTCACCAAATTTTCCCAATATTGTTTTCACAGATTGAGTCTGATAGTACTTAAACTTCACATTGTCAGAGGTGTACTTTTTACCCTCCACTTCCAATATTATCTCGTTATAACCGGGCATCTGCTTGGGGATAAGCCCATACAGTTCATTTCCATTGTTGTTTACGATAACAGCTTCCTTGTCGGCAAAGAAAACTTTGACTTTTCCGGTCGTGTCAACCGGAAAGTTTCCTTTGATAATAAAAGAATCGTTGATTCTTCCCCAGTCGGGTGACATGGATTTTAACTCAATAGGCTTGCTCGAATCATAATAGTTGCCTATTTCAGGCCATTTCTCAATTACTTCTTCGCCATTGCAACTTGCGAACAAAATACTTAAGAAAAGAAAAACAAAATAAAGCTTGTTGTTCTTCATAATATATAAGTAATGGGGTTCTATGTTTTTCATTACTAATAGTAGTCATTGGTACCAGCCCCCCTTTAAATACCAAAGCTACGTAAAACTCATTGCAGATTACCGAAAGTGATATGTATCGCTACGGTTATCTCTGATTTTACAATCTTTACATAAATAGCTGACTTAACCGTCATCATCATACATACATTTCATAAGATTAACTTGATTAGATTTAACATTACAATAACTCCATCGACATACATTCCGTACATCGATACACAAAGCTACAGAAGTGTACCCAATACACTTTTAGATATTAGATATATAATTTTAGATATTAGATAATCTATACTACAAACGATAAAAAATAGGAAAAAGAAGTAAATTAGACCTCTGTAGGAGACTTACCAAAGTACTTTTTAAATACCGTACTAAAGTAACTGATACTGGAATAACCACAAAGTTCGCTAACTTCCGTGATGGTGTATTTATGAGATTGGAGTAATTCTAAAGCTCGGTTTAAACGAATGGATTTAATAAACTCAATAGGTGATTGACCTGTCAATGCTTTTATTTTTTTATATAATAGTGAACCGCTCACATGCATTTCCATAGCAAAGCTTTCTTTGTCAAAATCCAGATTTTGCATATTATTATGAATTACTTCCACGGCTTTTTTCACAAACTGATCATTAAGCTCATTCGCCAAAATAACCTGTTGCTCATCATTCTCCGGTTTTATCAATTTCAAAGCTTTCTCTCTGACAATTTCCCTGTTTCGCATAAGGGACTTTATCCGTTGCTCCAAAAGTGATATATCAAAAGGCTTTGTGATATAATCTTCTGCCCCCAGACCTAAACCTTCCAATTGGTCACTTTTATCACAAAGTGAAGTTAACAGGATTACCGGAATATGCGAAGTTTCAAAAGTAGATTTAATCAATTTACATAACTCAAACCCATCCATATCAGGCATCATCACATCCGAAATAGTCAATTCAGGAGATTCTTTCTGAAGCAATTCCCATGCTTCATTGCCATTGCCAGCCTCTAAAATGTAATATTGATTTTCAAAAGAACACTTCAGGAAGTTCCGCAAATCCTTATTATCATCTACGATTAATATAGATTTCTTCTTTCCGGATCTATCATCTTCCTGTTTATATTCCGACTGATCAGACGGACCATCGGCAGATATGATATTACCCGGTTCTTCATGTCCAACAGGTGCAACTTCAACCACTTCTTTATAAGGGATGTTTATTTTGAATAAAGAACCTTCATTCTCCT
>OGKO01001995.1_pt1 | contig 10489 bp, 8 predicted proteins | sample 1572451 | NCBI WGS metagenome assembly OGKO01 (sample SAMEA2582089, study PRJEB24529) | metagenome | biome: Human gut stool | place: China | collected 2011 | reverse complement strand
GACGGCACAACATATTCACTCAGCAGTATGCCGTCAGGTGAATATACAATCATCAGCGGACAGGCTGCAACAGAAAGCGGTTTCAATATGATTTACGGTGTCGTAATTCCGTGTGCCGCAGGTGTTGTAATGATTATCATTTCCGCAATTATACTCAGCCTTGGCACAACAAAGAAAAAGGAAAACGAGTAATTGTTAATTACAGCATACAAACAAGAAGTGGACATTTCACGAAATTTGTATGTAAAATGACGAAAAGGTCATAAATTCAAGAAATATCCCTGAAAACATTGTGCTTTAGCACAAAGAATATTGTGCCGAAAAATATTGCATAACCATATTTTGGTGATATAATAATGGCATAAACAAAAAAGACGCAAAGCAAAGGAGCTTCTGAAAAGGAGGCTCCTTTTCTGTTTATCTTTTTTGGTATCTTAAAAAGGGGAAATTATTATGACACCTGAGAAAATTGTTGAAAACCATAAGAAATATGTCCTCCAGTCATGGAGCAAGCAAGGTAATCTCAATCCGATTCCCGTTGCAAAGGCAGACGGAATTTACTTTTACGATTTTGACGGTAACAGATATGTCATCACAGCTTGTAAACCTCAACCTCGGTTACGGAAATAAAGCAATCGGTGATGCAATCATCGGTGTGAAAGCCGATATGGCTGACCATATTTCTTCAAGAAAGCTTGAATCGGCATTTGAACGAACAATTTATTCCTACAAAAAGCACTGGGGCGGTTTTAAGGTGGACAACATGATGTTCTATGTTCTCAATGACTTTTCCGATGATGAAATAGAAAGCATAGCCGAAAAAATTCAGTCGGAAAAGGAGAGGTATATAAGCGTCAACAAGCTGTATGTGGCAGTGAGCAAAACAAATAACAAGCTGAAATCACTCCCGAAAACATACCAGATTGTTTTAAGAATGTTAAGGCTTGCCGTCCGTGCAGATATGACGCCTATGTTCTATGACCGACTTGAAGTTAAAAAGCTGATTCTTGCGGTTGACGATATTTCGCTGCTTGAAAGTATCTATAACGAAAATCTTAAAAAGCTTGAAGTGTATGACCGTGATAACGGCACGGATTATATGAGTTTTTTAAGACTTTACCTAAAGTATGACGGAAGTGTTCAGAGGGTTGCTCAGGAAACCTTTGTTCACCGCAACACCATAAATTATCAGCTTGCAAAAATCAAAAAGATTCTCGGCAATAACCTCAAAACCTTTGAAGAACGATTCAAAATTATATTAGCCTTTGAAGTTCGTGATGTGCTTTGACCGCCTCCGTCCCCGTCACGATGTTAATACTGAAAATCCCCCGACAGCCTAACGGAAACCGCTGTCGGGGGATTTTTTATGTGTTTATTGTAGTTGTATTTATTTGAGTAACTGATACTAATTGATATCAATTAGTATCAGGATAAATCAAAAAATATTCCTGTCAATAAAAAAGAACCGATACAAAAAGTATCGATTCTTCTTTGGTACGGGTGACATATTTTGTGATAAATCAAAGTTTCAACCTCGCCAATGTGGCTCGTGCATAGCTAAATTATCATCAACGCTCTCCCTAAAAACAGTCCACCGGACTGTTTTTTTACGGTCGCCTTCAAGTCCTGTCCTAATTTTGTTTCATAAAGAAAAAGGGTAGGTAATACAATATTACCTACCTTTTCTTTGGTGCGGGTGACAGGACTTGAACCTGCACATCGGTTGACACTAGAACCTAAATCTAGCGCGTCTGCCAATTCCGCCACACCCGCTTATTAAATTGAAAGTTGAAAATTGAAAATGGAAAATTATTGGTTCTTTGCTGACTTTAGTATAGTAACCAAAATTTTTTCAATTTCAACACAATCATCTAAAATAGATTTTGTTTGATTTTCAGACAAATATTCTGTAGCACCCAACAATTTTATCCAATATTTTGTTTCGGATGCTTCTTTTAGGGCTATGCTTATTTTTGATACAAAATCAGGCTTGCTTTGTGCCTGTTGGGATTCGGTGACATTAGCACCGATACTTGTGCCTGCACGAAGTAACTGTTTGGACAGAATGTATTCTTTTTTCTCTTCACACAAAAATTTATATAATCGTACAATTCTTATTGCAAACTAAAAACTTTTGTTTTCTATAACATTATCCATAATATTCGTGTATATCAAAATTGCGATTATTGCAGAGAACAGAGAATTAAAAATTTTCCACTTTCCATTTTCAATTTTTAATTTCTGCAAGACCTACCGTTAGATAATACTATAAATATCAGCAAAAGTCAAGTATAAGCAAGCAGTATATTACTACTGCTTGCAGAACACGATTCCGTCTTTTTTACTGATTGACTTGATTTTTGCCAAAGATTCAACTCTTATGCCCATATCACGAACGAGGTTGCCGCCGCCCTGATAAGCTTTTTCGATAACAATTCCCGCACCTGCTGTTTTTGCGCCTGCTTTTTCAATAAGCATAAGAAGTGCCGTTAAGGCGCTGCCCTTTGCTAGAAAATCGTCAATGATAAGCACATTGTCTTCTTTGCTCAAAAATTCCTTTGAAACAACTATGTCATAGTCCTTTTTATGAGTGTATGAGTGGACGGTTGCGTTGTATGTATCGGAATAAATATTGATTGTCTTTGTCTTTTTTGCAAAAACAACCGGAACACCAAAATACTGAGCCGCAAGACAGGCAATGCCGATTCCCGACGCTTCGATTGTCAGAATTTTTGTTATGTTTTCGTCCTTGAAAAGCCTGTAAAATTCCTTGCCAAGCTCACACACAAAATTGACATCAATCTGATGATTGAGAAAGCTGTCAACCTTTAAAACATTGTCGGCACCAATATGTCCGTCTTTAAGAATTCTGTCTTCTAAAAGTTTCATATCAATCTCTTTTCTGAAAAATAAAATAGTAACAAACAATATGATAGATTATACTACAAAGATTTGCACATTTCAATTGATTTTTGTGATATTCCATGCCTTATTTTTCTTATTTTCGGAAAAATTAAACTCAGACACAAAAAAGGCAGTCGTTATAAAGCGACTGCCCCTGCGGTTTATACTTCAATATTTTTAATTGAATCAAATTCGTCCATGATTTCTTTTGACGGCTTTTTTGAAAGAAGAGAAACAATGACATTCACAATAAGCGCAAGTCCGAAGCCTACAACAAGTGAATAAAGATTTGTTGCCGCATAAAGTGTCTGACCGTTTACAAGCGGAATATAGTCCCATATGATAACTGTCAGAGCGCCTGTTGCCATACCGCTGATTGCACCCGAAAGTGTTGAGCGTTTCCAGAAAAGCGCCAGCAGAACAACAGGTCCGAAAGCCGAACCGAATCCTGCCCATGCATCCGAAACAAGTCCCATAATGCTTGATTTAGGATTAAGTGCAATGAAAAATGCGATTACAGCAACAACTGCAACTGCAATTTTGCCGACCAAAAGCGAACTCTTTTCGCTTGCATTCTTTTTAACAGCACCTTTGTAAAGATCCTCCGAAACAGCCGACGCAGTGACGAGAAGCTGACTGTCTGCTGTTGACATAATTGCGGCAAGGATTCCGCAAAGGAAAATACCGCCGATAAAGATAAGCACGCCGTTGCCTGAGAAAAGCTGCTGGATTGTTCTGATGAATACAGATTCGCTTGTTGCATCGTCAAGCTGTGCTGTAAGGTAGCCTCTTGCGATAAGACCGATAAGGCATGATGCAGTAAGTGAAATAATTACCCAAACAACAGCAATTTTTCTTGACTTCTTGATTTCTTCATTGCTCTTTACAGCCATGAATCTGACGAGAATATGCGGCATACCAAAGTAACCGAGTCCCCACGCAAGGTTTGAAATAATCGAAACAGCCGAAACAGGAGTTCCGTCACCGTTTACAAAGAAGTTAAGGAACTGAGCAGGCTGTTCAACACCTTTTGCGGCAAGTGCAGAACTAAAGCTTGTGTCAAATGTGAGAATTGCATATGCAAGCACCGGAACGGAAAGGATTGCAACAATCATCATAAGTCCCTGAATGAGGTCGGTTGTACAAACTGCCTTGAAACCGCCCATGAATGTATATACAAGAATTACTACTGCGGCAACGATAAGACCGATAACATAAACCCAATTGTAGTTTTCGTCACCGCTTGCACTGTCTGAAAAGAGTGTTGCAAAAAGCTTTGCTCCCGAACTGAATGCCGACGCTGTGTAAACCGTGAAGAAAACTGCGATGATTGACGCCGAAACAATCTTGATTATGTTTTTATGGTCACGGTAGCGATTTTTGAAAAAGCTCGGAATAGTGAGTGAGTTGCCTGCCACAATTGTGTATTTACGAAGTCTTGCCGAAACAATGTACCAGTTGAGAATTGTGCCGATAATAAGTCCTACGGCAAGCCATGCCTCACCTGTGCCGGCAAGGTATACGGCACCCGGAAGTCCCATCAAAAGCCAACCGCTCATATCAGATGCCTGTGCCGACATTGCGGCTGTCCAACTGCCGAGGTTTCTGCCGCCGAGAAAGTAGTCCTCATTGTTCTTGTTGCCCTTTGAACAAACAAAGCCTATTACGATCATAATAATCATATAAGCTATAAACGCACAAAGAACTATTATGTTGTTTGTTGTCATTATGCCCCTCCTGAAATTAAATTTATAAATCAAATACCTTTTAATTCTACCAAAAATGAATAAATAAATCAAGTGAATTGCAGTATTTAGGGCTTTTATGCAGATGATTTGTGCATTTGCAAAAATTCAGGGGTAACATTTTGCACATAATTACGAATAAAATAACTTTTATATGCATTTAAAGGGGGATTTTGTGTTGATTTGAAGAATCAAAAGTATTATAATTAAATTGATTGCAAATTGACTGTAAAAGGTATGTGGAGAGATAGAAATGAATATGGTAAAAAGAACTTGGGCTGAAATTTCACTTAATGCAATTGAGCATAACTATAATGTAATAAGAAATAAGGTTGCAGACGACACAAAGGTCTGTTGTGTTATAAAGGCTGACGGCTACGGCCACGGTGCAGTTGAGCTTTCACAGATTTATGAAAAACTCGGAGCGGATTTTTTTGCTGTTTCAAATATTGACGAGGGTATAGAAATCAGAAAAAGCGGTTCAAAACTTCCTATTGTGATTCTTGGCTACACTCCCGTTTCAGAAGCTGAAAATCTTGCTGAATATGATATTTCTCAGGCCGTTTTTTCACTTGAGTATGCAAAGGAGCTTTCCGAAAAATGTGTTGAAGAGGATTGTATCTGCAAAATGCATATCAAGGTTGACTCGGGAATGTCAAGAATCGGCTTTATGTGTCAGGAATTTCCACGGGATGAATATTCTATTGAAGAAATTTGCGAGGCTTGTTGCCTGCCGAATCTTGAGGTTGAGGGACTTTTTACTCATTTTTGTGTGTCTGATGAAGATGCCGAGGGCAGAGAGTTCACAAACAAGCAGTATGAAAACTTTATTCATGTGCGTGACAGCCTTAAAAAGCGAGGCGTTGATATCAGCGTTGTTCATTGCTCAAACAGCGGCGCAATTGAAGATTACCCCGAAACCTGTTGCGATATGGTAAGAGCAGGTATTATCCTCTACGGACTTGCTCCGTCATCAAAGCTTGCCGACAGACTTGACCTTGTTCCTGCAATGACTCTTAAAACAGTTGTCGCTTTTGTAAAAGAGGTTCAAAAGGGTGCAACAATTTCCTACGGCAGAACTTTTACAGCCGACAGAAAGATGAAAATTGCAACCGTTCCGATCGGATACGCTGACGGATTCATCAGACAGAATGCAAAAGACGGCTATATGACGGTAAACGGAAAGAAAGCGAAAATTGTGGGCAGAATATGTATGGATCAGACAATGCTTGATGTTACCGATATTGAAGATGTCAAGACAGGTGACGAGGTTGTCGTATTCGGTACAGGCGAAAACGGTGAGCCTACTGCAGATTCACTTGCCGAAAATACAGGAACTATAAACTACGAAACCGTCTGTCTTGTCGGAAAGCGTGTTCCGAGAATTTACATTAAAGACGGAAAAATTGAGAATGTGATGTATAAATTATGAGATTACTTGCTGTTGACGGAAACAGCATTGTAAACCGCGCGTTTTACGGAATAAGACCGCTTACTACAAAGGACGGTCAGTTTACAAACGCAATTTACGGATTTCTTACAATGCTGTACAAAATTAAAAATGAAGAAAATCCCGACGCCGTGGCGATTGCCTTTGACCTGAAAACACCTACCTTCAGACACAAGGCTTATGCAGGCTACAAGGCAACACGAAAAGGTATGCCGGAGGAGCTTGCGTCACAAATGGAACCGCTGAAAAAGCTTCTTACCCTTTTAGGCTACAGGCTTGTTACCTGTGAGGGATTTGAGGCTGACGATATTCTCGGTACGCTCGCCAAGGCTTGTGAAGAAAACGGAAACGAGTGCGTTATTGCAACGGGTGATCGTGACAGCCTTCAGCTTGTGTCGGACAAAACAAGCGTTCATCTTTGCTCTAACAAACAGGATATACTTTATACCCCCGAAAAGATTCTTGAAACTTACGGTGTAACTCCAAAGGAGCTTATAGAAATTAAGGCGATTCAGGGCGATACATCGGATAATATTCCCGGAGTTGCGGGAATAGGACCAAAGGGTGCAGGCGACCTCATTCAGAGATATCACACGGTTGAGTATATATATGACCATCTTGATGAACTTGAAATCAAGGACGGTGTGCGTAAAAAGCTGACTGCGTCAAAGGAAAATGCAATTCTCAGCCGTATGCTCGGTGAAATAAACTGCAACGCTCCTGTTGACACAAGTGTCGAAAATTATGTTGTAGATATGAAAGATGCCGATGAATGTGCCGGATTTATGGCAAAACTTGAACTGTTTTCTTTAATAGAAAAATACGGCATCAAGGCTGACAAAAATACAAAGCCCGAAAAGGTTGAGAAAAATTCGCTTGAGGTTGTGTCTGATTTTGATGAAAATGAACTTTTAAAAAATGTTAAGTCAGAGAAAAAGCTCTATCTCAACTTTGAAACAGAGAATAAAGAATTAAAATCCTTTGCCGTACTTTTTGACGGCAAGGTGTATATAAGCACGGACGAAGAACTTTTTGTTAAGTTTATTGCCGACAGTGAACTTGAAAAGTACACAAGAAACATCAAAACGCTCTACGCTTATGCCGATGAGAAAAATATTGATGTTGAAAATATTGTGTTCGATATTGAGCTTGCGGCATATCTGATTGAACCGTCGTCAAAGGATTATTCGGACAAAAATCTTTGTGCCTCTTACGAAATCGCTCTGCCTGTCTGCACTGATGAGCAGAATGAAAAATACGAGGCATTTGCCTGTTATGCAGAATTGTGCGAAAAACTCGGAGATAAAATCAAAGCTCACGGTCAGGAAAAGTTGTTGAGTGAAATTGAAATTCCGCTTGCAAAGGTGCTTGCAAGAATGGAAAATATCGGTGTCTGTGTTGACCAACAGGGCATTGAAAGCTACGGCGAAATGCTTTCTGCACAGATTAAGGAGCTTGAAACCGCAATTTACGAAAGTGCGGGCTGTGAGTTTAACATCAATTCTCCCAAACAGCTTGGCGTAGTTTTATTTGAAAACCTCGGACTCCCTTGTAAAAAGAAAACGAAGAGCGGTTACAGCACAAATGCAGAGGTGCTTGAAAGCCTGAGGTATGAACATCCCGTTGTTGAAATGGTGCTGAGATACAGAACGCTCTCAAAGCTGAATTCAACCTACTGCGAGGGACTTTTAAAGGTCATTGCAGATGACGGCAGAATCCATTCAAATTTCAATCAGACCGAAACAAGAACAGGCAGAATCAGCTCAACAGAGCCGAATCTCCAGAATATCCCCGTAAGAACCGAGCTTGGCAGAGAGATGAGAAAGTTTTTCTGTGCAAGAGAGGGCTGGGCGCTTGTTGACGCCGACTATTCGCAGATTGAACTCCGTGTGCTTGCCCATATTTCGGGTGACAAAAATATGATTAAAGCGTTCAAGGATAACGAAGATATCCACGCAATCACAGCGTCACAGGTGTTCAATATGCCGCTTGATATGGTAACTCCGATTATGAGAAGCCGTGCAAAGGCGGTTAACTTCGGTATTGTTTACGGAATCGGCGCATTTTCACTTGCAAAGGATATCGGTGTTTCAAATAAAGAGGCAAAGCACTACATTGAAAGCTATCTTGCCCATTACAGCGGTGTTGACAGCTATATGAAAAATGTTGTTGAAAAGGCGAACGCTGACGGCTATGTTGAAACGATGTTCGGCAGAAGGAGAAATCTTCCCGAACTCACCTCGAGCAAGCATATGATCCGTGCATTCGGCGAGAGAGTTGCAAGAAATATGCCTATTCAAGGCACAGCCGCAGACATTATCAAAATTGCAATGATTAAGGTTGACGAGCGAATGAAAGCCGAAAATCTCCGTGCAAGGCTTGTGCTGCAGGTTCACGACGAACTTATTGTCGAAGCTCCGCAGGATGAGAGCATGAGAGTTGCACTCATCGTTCAGGAAGAAATGGAAAACGCAGTTAAAATGAGCGTTCCGCTCACAGCCGATGCGGCAATCGGAAGGACTTGGTATGATGCAAAAGGATAACAGAACGATTGCCTTTGTATGTACGGGCAACACCTGTCGCAGTCCCATGGCAGAGGCAATTTTTAATGATATGGCAGAGAAAAACGGTGTTTGCGTCAGGGCGGAAAGCTTTGGCATTGCGACCTCAACGGGACTTCCTGTGTCGGAAAATTCCGTGATTGCCTGTAAGGAACTCGGAATTGACCTTTCGGGCAAAGCTTCAACAGCCGTGGCTGATGCCGGCATTGAAAAATACGAAAAATTTTACTGTATGTCGCAAAGTCACGCAAAAATGTTGATGCAGTTTTTTCTTGTACAGCCCGAAAAAATCGCCGTACTCGGTATAAGCGATCCCTACGGCGGCGACATTGAGGTGTACAGACATTGCCGTGATGAAATTGTTAATTCTGTAAAGGAAATATTAAAAGCGTATGAAAATTGACAGAATGACCGAAAATCAGCTTGAGGCGGTTGCACAGCTTGAACAGCGGTGTTTTTCGCATCCGTGGTCGTTTAACAGTCTTGAAGAAGAACTGAACAACGAAACCTCGCTGTTTTTTACCGCAACGGAAGACAATGCCGTTGTCGGATATATAGGAATGAGCGTTGTTGTCGACGAGGGTTACATTTTCAATGTTGCCGTTGACGGTACACACAGAAATCGGGGAATAGGTTCGGCGCTTGTTGAAACGCTTGTGACCTATGCCAAGAAAAATAACCTTTGCTTTCTCACTCTTGAGGTTCGTGAAAGTAACGGGAACGCCCGTTCTCTCTATGAAAAATTCGGATTTATCAAGGTGGGAGAGAGGAAAAATTACTACTCCTCTCCAACCGAAAACGCTGTTTTAATGACACGTTGTTTTTGACATATATATGTAATAAAACATTATATTAATGATATTACGGAACTTCGTCATAAATGTTTCGTAGTGAAAGGAAAATTATGAAGATACTCGCAATAGAATCGTCCTGTGACGAAACTGCGGCAGCGGTTGTTGAGGACGGCAGAAACATAATCTCCTCGGTGGTTGCATCTCAGGTTGAGGAACACAAGCTTTACGGCGGTGTTGTTCCCGAAATCGCATCACGCCGTCACGCAGAGGCAATTGTTCCTGTTGTAAGACAGGCTCTTGAAGATGCAGACTGCAGGCTTTCCGACATTGACGCAATCGGTGTTACATATGCCCCAGGACTTATCGGAGCGTTGCTTGTGGGAGTGAATTTTGCAAAAGGACTTTCACTTGCAACAGGAATTCCGCTTGTGCCTGTTCACCATCTTCGTTCACACATTGCGTCAAATTATATTTCAAATAAAGAATTAAAGCCACCGTTCCTTTGCCTTGTTGTGTCGGGCGGTCACAGCCATATTGTTATGGTTGAGGACTACACAAAGATGAAAATTATCGGCAAAACCCGTGATGATGCCGCAGGCGAGGCTTTTGACAAAGCCGCAAGGACAATGGGAATGCCGTATCCGGGCGGAATTGAAATGGACAGAGTTGCGGAAAACGGCAATCCGTTTGCATTCAAGCTTCCTCGTCCCGTAGTTCACGATGCGCCGTATGATTTCAGCTTTTCGGGACTTAAAACAGCCGTAATCAACCTCATTCACAATTCGGCACAAAAGGGTGTTGAGCTTAACAAAGGCGATGTCTGTGCATCGTTCCGCTATGCCGTTGTCGATTGCCTTGTTACAAACTTTATCAAGGCGGCTGAAGACTTGGGACAGAAAAAGCTTGTAATCGCAGGTGGTGTTTCGGCAAATTCACTTCTCAGAAGAACCCTTGCCGAAGAGTGTAAAAAGCGTGATTGGGAAATGTATATGCCCGAAAAATCCCTTTGCGGTGACAATGCCGCCATGGTCGGTT
>OGKO01001975.1_pt1 | contig 10623 bp, 10 predicted proteins | sample 1572451 | NCBI WGS metagenome assembly OGKO01 (sample SAMEA2582089, study PRJEB24529) | metagenome | biome: Human gut stool | place: China | collected 2011 | reverse complement strand
CTATAATAGTTCAAAAAAGCCTTTATTTTTACATAAAGGCTGAATGTTTTTGTATAATCGCACAAATTTCATGCAAAATCAGCAAGAAGATTTGTTTCTTCTGACAATTCAAGCTTGCCGCAGGATATATCCGTAAGCTGTTTTTTCAGCTTGTCTGAAAATTCAGACTTCACAAGAAACGCAAGATCTACAGAATCGGCAAAGTCCTCTTTTTCCATTATCACGCCATATTCAGGCAGCGCATAGCTGACCTTGCCATAAAGTGTATAGTCGCAGGAAAAGGATATTCTTGAACACTCACACATTTTCATTTTTCTTGCAGCGTTCACCGCCATTGAACAACCCTGAGAATAGGCTCTTGTAAGACCGCTTGCCCCCAAAAGTATTCCACCGAAATATCGTGTCACCACCACACAAACGTCTGTAAGCCCGGATTTGTTTATTACATCAAGCACAGGCACTCCGCCTGTACCCTGTGGCTCGCCGTCGTCGCTGTATCGTGAAACGTTACCCTCTCTCAACACATAGGCATAGACGTTGTGCCTAGCCTTGCGGTTTTCGGCTTTTATCCTGTTTATAAATGCGACAGCCTCATCAGCGGTGCTGACAGGTGCGATATGCCCGATAAATTCGGACTTTTTCTCCGTAAAGCTCGCCTGAGCTTCCTCATAGATTGTTGTATATCCCATTTGGTTTCCTCATATAAAAGAAAAAAGGAACGGAATTATCCGTTCCCTTTGAAAATTAGTCAAGATTAAATCTCTTCTTGAATCTGTCAACACGTCCGCCTGTATCTACGAGCTTCTGCTTACCTGTGTAGAATGGGTGGCACTTAGAACAAATTTCAACCTTGATATCCTTCTTTGTAGAACGAGTATGGATAACATTACCGCATGCGCAAGTAATTGTTGTTTCCTCATACTTTGGGTGAATTCCTTCTCTCATTTGACTTCCTCCTTCCAAACTAAAATTATGACTCATAGAAGCCCATCATTTCAGTTTAGACAGTAGTTCTATGTAGTATTTATCAATATGCTGAACAAATCAGCTTTATTATTATACCATTATATACGTCACTTGTCAAGCACTTAACACTTTTTTTACATTTATCCTGCTCATTTCGACAAAACAAAAAGGCAACCCATCGGCTGCCCTTTGCTTGTGTAAAAATTTTGGAGAGGATGAAACGAGCTAAGAGTTTGATCTTAGTGTTTACATTCTTTTTCTTTCTCTGTTCTACATTACATATTATAGCCTTTAGGGGCTGTAACTTCAAGAACAGACAAGTTACATTTCACTACAATACTGTTACAAATTATTTCAATTTGTAACTTTAAAATAACCTTAAATTTTCCTCAAAGCAGGCTTATTATTCGTGGTCAACTCCGTATGCTGCACGGTATTCCAGCATTTTGTCAAGATACTCTTTGCCCTCAACAACACCGTCCTGAATAGCCTTGATGATATCGTTGATGTTTACGATAGAGTATACCTTTACGCCAAAGTCTTTATAAGCCTGTTCAACAGCTGAAAGGTCAGTATCCAGTGCCTTTTCCATTCTGTCAACTGTTATCACCATGCCTGTTACGTTTACGTCTGCGGCACTTTTGAGCTTTGGCATTGACTCTCTGAGAGCCTTGCCAGATGTCATAACATCGTCGATGATTATTACCTTTTCTCCGTCTGCAAGCTTCTTTCCAACGAACATTCCGCCCTCGCCGTGATCCTTAGCTTCCTTTCTGTCAAAGCAGTAAGAAACGTCAATGCCATACTTTGTTGCAAGTGCGATAACGGCTGAAACAGCAAGAGGGATACCCTTATATGCAGGTCCGAAAAGTGTTTCAACAGGTATTTTGTTGTCAGCTATGCAGTCAGCGTAAAAGCCGCCCAGCTTTGCAAGCTGTTCGCCTGTTTTATAGTTTCCGCAGTTGATGAAATACGGAGCTTTTCTGCCACTTTTAAGAGTGAAGTCGCCAAATGTGAGAACTCCGCTGTCTACCATAAATTTTATAAATTCTTCCTTGTAGGTCATATTGAACTTCCTTTCAATTATGTTATTTTGATTATACCACATTTTTCACGGCTTTGCAAGGCTTTTTTGTCTGCCGAACATAAGTCCGTGAGAGCCTGTGGCAAGGCAGAAAACGCCGTGTTCTCGCGTATCTCCACATATTGAGTGTATAACGCCGTATTGCTGTCTATCGGTATTTATACGTGCGAAGCTTTCGCCCAGATCATCAGAAATATAAAAGCCGTATTCGCCACTGATATTTCCTGTGACATACATTGCAGGAGTTTCTTCAAGCCCTTTTCCAAAGCCTATGCAATTTATCCTGTCATCAGGGAGAATATCACTTATACCCACGCTGTCACTCTTTATCTCAAAGCGGTAAAGTCCCTTTATGCCGTTTGCGAGCCAGAATACTCCGCTTTTATCTGGCTGCCTTGAAAGCTGATAGTGAGCGTATCGTGGACACTTTATGTCCGTTTTTATGGACACTTCTCTGAAAGTTGCACCTTTGTCACGGCTGATGTAAAGCCCCAGATTTTCTCGTTCTGCTATGGCGAAGAAGAGATCGCTGTTGTAATAGTCCGAGAAAATTTTTACGTTGTGTTCATCTGCTGAGTTTCCACTGCTGTCCGTAAAAATGGACTTTTGCCATGTTTTTCCCTCATCGTCGGTATAGCAGACGGCCTTGTTAGAAAAGCCTCTGCCGCCTGCAACAGCCCACATTATGCGTTTGCCGTCGGCAGATATTGCTGTCCAACCTGAGTCTACATTAGGCTTTTCGATGTTGTCAAGCTTTTTGTCTATAAACTCAGAAAGCCCACGGGGCATGGGAAGCTTCTCCCACGTTGAACCGCAATCTTTGGATAAGATCAAACCACCTTTTGTTTTGCCCGTCCAGTTGCCACGGGGAGTTGCAACGATGTATTCGGGGTCGCTGAGGGTGAGATCAGCATTAAGGCAGGTGATGTAGCGGTCGCCATTTTCGTTTGCAAAGGAATTTTCGCACTCACTGTCATAATCTTCAAAGGCAAAGCCACCAAGGTCGCCAATGATATCTATAATGCGATTCCTGCCATGGGGAGTGGTGTATACATTAAGGTGAACAGTTTCCTCGATGCCCTCGCAGAATGGTTTGACAAGCACATCTCCGCTTGCAAGACCTGTTATCATGAACAGACCTGTTCCTGTGTTGAACAAGGCTGTGTCGCTGTCAAAAGGTGAAAGCTTTATGTCGCTTATCCAGTGGACACAGTTTCCGCCGCCGTTGTATCGTGGTTTCATGTATGGGATATTCCAATCGAAGCGGCAATATTCAAGCCTGTTCATTATTATCTTCCAGCTTTCACCGCTGTCGGTGCTTGTATAGATTATATCTCCGCCATTTTTCCGGCAGACAGTTGATAGCAAAAGCATTTTGCCGTTGGAACATATTCCGCTGTAGCCGCATGGGATATGGTCCTCGGGGGTGATGTCTTTGTTAAAAACAGGCACGCCATTTTCAATGCGGTATCTGTATACCTTGCCGCCTGAAAGCGAGCCTGTGTCGCAGGCATAAGCACCCATGCCACCGTAGAATACTTCTCCGCTTGCAGCAAACGCCATGTATCTGCCGAAGGTCATCGCATTCAACGCCAAGGATGAGACCGCGAAAAAGCGCTACGGTGAGATCGCAGATTTTATGGGACTGGGCGGAGGTACGCTGGACGAAAAAGTGGCGCTCCTCATTACATATCTGCGCGGCATGAATGATGATCTTAAGATTCCGCACTGTATCAAGAATTACGGCGCGGACAGTTATCCGACTGAGCAGGGATTTGTGCCGGAGGAAGTATTCTTAGAGAGACTGCCGGAGATTGCAGCAAATGCAATTCTGGATGCCTGCACAGGATCGAATCCGCGTCAGCCGAGCCAGGAAGAGATGGAAAAACTGTTAAAATGCTGCTACTACGATACAGAGGTTGATTTCTAGGAGAGCTTTAAGAAAGCAGCGCAAAAAGAGGATAGAACAGAGGGTGCACATGCATGCCGGAAATCCGGCACTCGCATGCACCCTCTGTTTTTATCTGCCGGCGAAAACAAATTTCGTTTTTGACCAGCAGTCCGATCATTTCAAGATCATGCGAAACATTTCTGAACAGTCAAACCAATTTCACGCCCAGCCGCCCCAATTTCCGGACAGTTAAACTATCATCCGGGCAACGAATCATTTTTCGCAATAACGAACCATATTCACAACAGAAAAAGTCGAACTGCAGCCGGAAAATTTGTGAACAGAAGGAAACGAAAATGATATTTTACCGGTATAATACACGTTTGTCCGCCGCATACTAAGGAAAAGTCTTACGAAAGGAAGCAGTGATATGGAGATACAGGTCGGGAAGCAGAGCCTCGCGTTTGCGGAGGCTCCTTACATCATAAGCAGTGCGAGTATTGTTGGGAAAAAAGAGAGCGAAGGACCGCTCGGGAACCGTTTCGACGTGGTGGGCGAGGATGACAAATTCGGTCAGAACACCTGGGAGGAGGCGGAGAGCACCCTGCAGAAGGAAGCATTTACGCTGGCGGTCGGGAAGGCAGGCTTGAAAACCGAGGACATCCGCTATCTGTTTTCGGGAGATCTGCTCGGGCAGAATATTGCGACATCCTTTGGACTCATGGACTATCAGGTGCCGCTGTTCGGGCTTTATGGAGCGTGCAGCACCTGCGGCGAAGCACTCTCATTGGGCGCGATGTGTGTGGCGGCGGGGTATGCAGATTATGTTGTGGCGATGACGTCGAGCCATTTTGCCAGCGCGGAAAAACAGTTCCGTTTTCCGCTGGAATACGCAAATCAGCGTCCGGTAAGTGCCACATGGACAGTGACCGGAGGCGGTGCATTTATTCTGTCAAAAGAGGCGAAGCAGCCGCTGGCAAAGGTGGCGGGAGTCACAACCGGAAAGATTGTAGATTACGGAATCAAAGATTCCATGAATATGGGAGCTGTGATGGCACCGGCAGCCGCCGAGCTGATTGCACAGAATCTTACGGATTTTAAACGAAAACCGGAAGATTATGACCGGATTATCACGGGAGACCTGGGAGAAGTCGGTCAGCAGATTCTGTTTTATCTGCTTTTGAAAAAAGGAATGGATATCCGCAAGCAGCATGAGGACTGTGGCATGTTAATTTTTGATTCACAGACACAGGGAACCGGTTCCGGAGGATCGGGATGCGGATGTGCAGCCTCGGTGCTGAGTGCGCATTTTCTGCCAAAACTGGCAAGCGGGGAATTGAAAAGAATACTCTTTGTGCCGACAGGCGCACTGCTTTCTACGGTCAGTTTCAATGAAGGACAGACAATACCGGGGATTGCACACGGTGTTGTGCTGGAAAGCTGTATTTCATCCGCAAAAAAGGAGGGATAAGGATATGCAGTATGTAATTGCATTTGTAACAGGGGGAATGATCTGTGCACTGTCACAGATCCTGATGGAAAAAACAAAAATGCTTCCGGGGCGTATCATGGTTCTTTTGGTCTGCCTTGGGGCCATCCTTGGATTTGTGGGGATCTATGAGCCGTTTTCCCAATGGGCGCAGGCGGGCGCGAATGTGCCGCTTCTGGGATTTGGAAACAATCTCTGGAAGGGTGTCAAAGAGATGGTGGACAAGAAAGGATTTATCGGTATTTTTCTGGGCGGCTTTAAAAACTGTGCGGCAGGGCTTTCCGCAGCACTCGTTTTTTCTTATATTGCCTCCCTGCTCTGCCAGCCAAAGATGAAAAAGCACTAGCAAATCGGGAAAATTCTGTTGTATAATAAATGGGAATTTTGCACACACTAGCTCTGTAGATCAAATAAAAGGAGATATGTGTGATGAAAAAATTAAAAGTTCTGATGATGGGTGGAATGCTTGCAGCAGGGATCTGTCTGTTTGCGGCCTGTGGTACAGCAAATGATGACGGAACGAACAATGGTGTAAACGATACTTCCAATACACAGGTTACTACACAGGAAAATATTCCGGGAACGGACAATACGACTGGAAATGGTACAACAGACAATAATACGGATGCCGGAAATTCCAAAAACGATGGCAATGTCGGAAAAGATATCGGGGATATGGGAAAAGATGTCGTGGATGGTGTGAAAGATGCCGGTGATGCTGTGGCAGATGGCGTGGATGATGCAATTGACGCGGTAGATCCGGATGCAGACACAAACAATGGCGGTAAGACCAATACCGGACGTTAGACAGGATTACCTATGAAAAAAGAAACTTACGTTAAAATGACCCAGCCGTTTCGGGATGACCCGAAACGTGCGCGGGCATTACATAGAGCAAATAAAATATTGACGGTTGTGATTTTTGTGGCATATCCATGCCTGCTTCTGTGGCTGCTGTGGCAGAAGGATATGCGGCTATATAAAGCCATCTGTGTGCCGCTGGACGGATTTATTATTGTGACGGTTGTGCGGGCCTGGATCAACCGGAAACGGCCGTATGAAATATTTGAACTGCCATCTGTGATTCCAAAAGATACGAAAGGACATTCCTGGCCGAGCCGGCATGTGTTTTCCGCGGCAGTGATTGCGTTTACGTTCTGGTTTGTGTGCCCGGCTGTGGGGATTGTATTTTTGCTTATGACAGTTGCTATTGCATGGATCCGGGTAGTTTCCGGAGTGCACTTTATCAGTGATGTAGTGGCGGGATTTCTTTTTGCTGCGTTTTTTTCTTTGTTTTTTTAGTGTGGTTTTCACCGGCTATGCCGGAAAAATTACTGGCTTTCTTTCCGGAACTGGCGCGGTGTCATGCTGTATTTTTGTTTGAACACCCGGTTAAAATAGGAAAGATTTTCAAAACCGGATTCTGCCGCAATATCCAGAATGGAGGAGTCGGAAGTTGTCAGCAGACGCGAGGCGATTGTCAGGCGGTAGTCCCGCAGATAGTCCACGAAAGACGTTCCCATAGTTTCTTTGAAATACCGCATAAAATGAGATTCGGAAAAATCAACGGTTGCCGCGATGTCGGCAATCGTTATTTTTTGCATGTAATTATTTTCAATGTATTTTAAAACAATTTTCATTTTATCAAGCGTTTTGCGGTTACTGCCTGTCGTTAAGTTCCGGCAGCGGTTGTCTAAAATAAAGAAAAACTGGTACAACTGACTTTTGATGTACAGTTCATAGCCCTGTGGTTTGGTCTTGCTGATCTCGTCACAGGCATCAATTGGCATGATGACATCTGTGTAATAAGGATAGACAGGGGTGAAGATGGTTGGAACCGTGACTTTTCCGCTCATAAGAGGAAGAAGAAAATCGGTGGCAGTCACATCGTTCTGCCGTGGAATCAGCATATTCGGATTAAAGATGATATTTTCATATTCCATGAAGGCATCTTCCAGCTGGTCAATGGAGTGGAGCTGTCCCGGAAGAATAAGAACCAGAGTCGGACCTTTTACTTTGTATTCCCGGAAATCTACCGTAATGCGTCCCATCCCTTTTTTGATGTAGATCAGTTCCAGTTCATCGTGCCAGTGCAGCGGTACACGCGGAAAATCCAGTGGGATCGAGCATAGATATGTATTATAAGGGAAGATGATATCCCCATGTGTGATGGTTTCGTGATAATTTTCATATTCAAGTATATTCATATCTTTATTTTAGCAGAATTGTCCTATGACTGTAAAGGACAAAAACGACAGAAATCGCATGAAACAGGCGAAAACACAGGATATGCAGGCACTGTGGAAATGTACCAAGACAGGTGGCACGAAATTGGTGGAATTTAACAGCTGGGGGTTATTTGAATATGAAAAATGATAGAATAGTATCAGTTTTTGCTTGAATACGACAAGAAATCAGCAGGAAAAAATCATATACTGAGTACATCAAAACAACACGAAATCTTGTGGGAGGGAAAATACATGACTTTAGCAAAAGCAGTATCCATGAAGTATAACAAGACCATTGAGAAGTGTTCCAATGAAGAAATTTATTATGCACTTCTTGACATGACAAAGCAGATGGCAGAGGACAAGGTCAGCAATGAGGGAAAAAAGAAGCTGTACTACATCTCTGCAGAGTTTTTGATCGGAAAGCTTTTGTCCAACAACCTGATCAACCTTGGCATTTATGACAGTGTAAAATCCGAACTTGAAGCATCCGGAAAAAATATCGGTGAGATCGAGGAGATCGAACTTGAGCCTTCACTCGGAAATGGTGGACTTGGACGTCTGGCAGCATGTTTCGTAGATTCCATCGCAACACTCGGATTAAACGGTGACGGTGTCGGATTAAATTATCACTACGGATTGTTCAAACAGGTATTTGATCACAATCTGCAGAAAGAGACTCCAAACCCATGGATCACACCGGACAGCTGGCTGACAAAGACCGATATCACCTATCCGGTACAGTTCGGCGGATTTACCGTACAGTCCAGATTATATAACATTGATGTTGTTGGATACAACAACCGTACGACAAAGCTTCGTCTGTTCGATATCGAAACGGTGGATGAGAGCATTGTCGGAGATACCATTGATTTTAACAAAGATGACATTGCAAAGAACCTGACCTTATTCCTGTATCCGGATGATTCCGATGATAAGGGACGTCTTCTGCGAGTATATCAGCAGTATTTCATGGTAAGCAATGCCGCAAGACTGATTCTTGATGAGGCAGTTGAGAAAGGATCAAACCTGCATGATCTGGCAGATTATGCGACCGTTCAGATCAACGATACCCATCCGTCCATGGTTATTCCGGAGCTGATCCGTCTGTTACAGGAGCGTGGAATTCTTATGGATGAGGCTGTATCTATTGTATCTAAGGTTTGTGCATACACCAACCACACAATCCTTGCAGAAGCACTTGAAAAATGGCCGATTGGATTCCTTGAGAAAGCAGTTCCTCAGCTGATGCCGATCATCCGCGAATTGGACAACCGTGTACGTGCAAAAGTTTCCGATGAGAGCACCTACATCATCAAGGACGGACTGGTACACATGGCACATATGGATATCCACTACGGATACAGTGTTAACGGTGTTGCATATCTGCACACAGAGATCTTAAAGAACAGTGAGTTAAATAACTTCTACAAGCTCTATCCGGAGAAGTTTAACAATAAGACAAACGGAATCACATTCCGCCGCTGGCTCATGTCCTGCAACCCGGAACTTTCCGCAATGATTACTGACCTGATCGGCGATGGCTGGAAGAAGGATGCCAATGAGCTGGAGAAACTTGGCAATTTCGTAAACGATGATGCCGTTCTCGACCGTCTCCTTGCAGTAAAGGCCGGAAAGAAGGCAGATCTGAAGAATTACCTGAAGATGAAACAGGGATTTGATATTGATGAAAATTCCATCTATGATATTCAGGTAAAGAGACTGCATGAGTACAAGAGACAGCAGATGAATGCACTCTATGTCATCCACAAGTATTTCGAAATCAAGGAAGGCAAGAAGCCTGCAACTCCGATCACCGTATTCTTCGGAGCAAAGGCAGCACCGGCTTACATTATTGCAAAGGATATCATTCATCTGATCCTCTGTTTACAGCAGATCATCAACAATGATCCGGAAGTAAGTCCATACTTAAAGGTATTTATGGTAGAAAACTACAACGTAACCATGGCTGAGAAGATGATTCCTGCATGTGATATCTCCGAGCAGATTTCCCTTGCATCCAAGGAAGCATCCGGAACCGGTAACATGAAGTTTATGTTAAACGGTGCACTGACACTTGGAACCATGGACGGTGCAAACGTAGAGATCGCAGAGCTTGTTGGAAACGAGAACATCTTTACCTTTGGTGAGGATTCCCAGACCGTTATCGACCGTTATGACAGAGGCGATTACAACTCCAGAAGCTACTATGAGAAGGATTCTGAGTTAAAGAAGGCCGTAGATTTCATCGTAAGCGATACGGTAAAGGCAGTTGGATGCAGCGAGAACTTAGAGCGTCTGTACAATGAGCTGTTAAACAAAGACTGGTTTATGACATTCCCGGATTTCGAGGATTACATTGCAACCAGAGAGAAAGCATATGCAGCATATACCGATCGTAAGGATTGGGCAAAGAAAGCACTGATCAACATCAGCAAGGCAGGTTTCTTCTCATCTGACAGAACGATTGAGCAGTACAACAAAGAAATCTGGAAATTATCATAAAAATATTTTAACTCCTCCTTTAGTGGGAACCGTATGTTTCGGTTCCCACTTTTTATTGTGCCGGGAACACGGGAACGGTGTTTTTAAAATTTTACTGGAAGAATGGGGGTGAATTGGATATAATAAATATTATGAGGTTACAGGGGAGAAAATGGATATAATGTGCGAAGGAGGAACGCTATGAAATGGAAAGGGCGAAGACTGCTTGCCATGGCATTTACCGGTATCTTGCTTGCAGGATGCGGGGCAGCCGGACAGGTCGATGATTATGCAACGAATGAGGGAAGCACACAGGAGGCTTCCACCAAAACAACGGGAACGGAAAGCGGAGGGATTTCAAAGGACAAGATCAAGGTAGGGGTTTTGCACTTATCGGATCCGGCAGAAGGCAGTGGATATACCTATACGCATGATCTTGGCATTCAGGCAATGCAGCAGAATCTTGGCTTATCAGATGAAC
>OGKO01001966.1_pt1 | contig 10657 bp, 8 predicted proteins | sample 1572451 | NCBI WGS metagenome assembly OGKO01 (sample SAMEA2582089, study PRJEB24529) | metagenome | biome: Human gut stool | place: China | collected 2011 | reverse complement strand
TGGAGAGGAGGTTACCGTGGTTCTGCCATCGGCACTATTGTGGGAACCATTGCCGGAGCCGCCATTGCCAATGCCGCCACCGCCCCCAAACAAACGGAAGAATACAGCTACCGGGTAGAGAGAACCCAGCCCACCTATAATTCCCGACCGGAAGCGCGCCCCTCCGCCATCAACAACCTGAAGATACGCAATATACGTTTCATTGACGATAGCCGCGACCACGTAATCAATGCGGGTGAGAATTGCAAAGTCGTCTTCGAAATTATGAACGAGGGAAACAGGACCGCCTTCAACGTGGTGCCGGTAGTGGCGGAAGTCACGGGTATGAAGCACGTCTATATCTCGCCATCCGTCATGATAGAACAAATCGCTCCCCGCGAAGGCGTGAAATACACCGCCAGCATCAGCGCCGGAGAACGGATAAAGACGGGAGAAGTCATCTTCCGCATTGCCGTAGCCGACGAGAACGGAGAGGAATATGACTGGCAAGAGTTTTCATTGCCCACCCAACGATGAACAATCTCTAATTAAAACAATAAAATCATGGCCGACAACTATTTAGAAAAACAATACGAAGCATACGAAGCAAGAAAAGCCGCTTGGGAAAAAGAACGCAAATACGGGAAGAAGCCCTCCCCTGCCAAGCGCCCGAAAACGGAGGAAAAGTCAAAAGGGAGTGAAGAAACACCCCCTATCACGTCCCATCCGGAAAGTACTATTTAAATCCCGGAGGCGGCAAATGCATTCCCGCCATTGTCAATCCATTTTCCTTGGCATACCGGAGGAAGTGTTTACGTGACTTTACCGCCGCATCCTTATCCATATCGTAGGAGGCACAGATTTCGGGATGTTCCAATTGAAGAGCGGCTCCGTGAATCAAATCGGCTATCACCAATAGCTTGCCCGCCTGGTACACCGTATGGCCGGGAGTGTGCCCTTCCGCATTCATGGTAACCACATTCCCCGGTAAGGTTTCACCAAATTCAAACAGGTGCAAACGGTCCTTATAAGCGTTCATGGTCTTCACCACTTGCGCATTCCTCTCGGAAGACATTTTGAGCCAGGCATCATATTCCACTTTCGATGCATACACCTCGGCATTAGGGAAGACAATGCTATCTCCCTTCATCATTCCTCCGATGTGGTCACCGTGGAAGTGGGTGAGATACAGATACTTGATATCAGCAGGGGTTACTCCCAAAGAGGCCAACCCCGACAATAAACGGCTATCCGGCGCTCCCATTCCCGCATCAAACAAAATCCGGACACCATCCGTTTCTACCAAAAAAGTGCTCATGGACGAAGGTATCCCATCCGCCAACTTCAAGCTATCTATCAGCTCATCACTGGCATCGGCGAAAAGCGTCCTCTCCATAAGACGCTCTTTTGCATTATCCTGTATCCAGGTGACCTTCACTCCATCCAGTTGTAAGGTTTTCAAACCGTCACATGCCATAGTTGTACTATCCATACTTACTTCCTCATTAGTTTGTTTCTTTGCACCGCCGCCACAACCTACCAGCAACAATACAATTGATGCAACAACCCAATATCTCCATGTTTTGTTCTTCATTGGTCTACTAATTTTTTAGTTCATGAATAATAGCTTTGATTATGCCGACTCGGCACAAGGATGCGTAAACCAGAAACGGCTACCGACGCCTACCTCAGACTCAAGCCCGATAGTGCCGCCAAGATGCTCGATAATACTCCGGCAGATGGATAATCCCAGACCGGTGCCTTTGGAAAAAGTATTAAGTTTCACAAAGCGGTCGAACACCTGCCCCACCGCATCCGGAGCAATACCAATACCCGTATCTGTTACGGAGAATTCTATCTCATTGGTATCCTCCTTAAAGTGATACTCAAGAGTGATTTGCCCTTCGCTCGTAAACTTAAGGGCGTTATTGATAAAGTTGGTGACAACCTGCATCAAACGCTTCTTATCTGTATAAATACGATAATCGGGCAAATTAGAAGCCAGCAATACGGGCACGGGCTTATCTTCCTTGATTTCATAACCGCGAAGTATGTCTTCACAAAAGTCTTTGATGTTCAGATACCCCATATTGAAGTCGAGCGTCCCCGCCTCTATCTTCGACAAATCCAGAATATCGGATATCAATTGCAAGAGCAACTCTGTGTTCTCCTGCATGATTTCAATATACCCCTGACGTTCTTTCTTGTCATCTTCCTCAACGAGCATACTTGCAAAACCGACAATCGCATTCAACGGAGTACGGATTTCATGACTCATATTGGCCAGGAAAGCCGACTTCAGGCGGTCCAGATTCTCCGCCTTCTCCTTGGCTATCCTTAATTCTTCTTCTATCTTTTTCTGATGGTCGATGTCGACACTGGTGATGACGTGCGCCATCTGTCCGTCTATCCAAGGGAATGCGGCACTGAACACGCGAAACCAGCATTTGTCGAACGGGCGTTGATAGTCCCAGGAGTAAACCCTGGTGGGCTGGCCGTTTTCATCAATCAAGTGCCTTTTAGGGCAGAACTCACACTCGCCCGTTTTATCGGTGTAGAGCGCTTGCCAGCATTTCTTCCCTTCGAAATGCCTGATGCCGCCATACGGGGCGGCCATAGACGCATTGGCATATAGCATGTCATGAGAATCGAAAGAGTTCACATAAATGTCCACTCCCATATTGTTCATAATGCTACCCAGCGTGTTGCTTGCCCGCACTTCTCTTTCCTTATATTCCCTGACCGCTATTTCCTTGGAGAGCGAGCCCAATATCAGATGAATCATCTGGAGCTCGTCTTCGGCGAAAGGTATCGAGGCTTCTTCCCTATCCGCAAACCCGATAAATCCGATAATCTTGCCTTCGGAATCTTCGAATTGCCTGATTAGCAAAGAATCCACTCCATAAAAATCCAGAATATCCATATCGGACAAAGATATATTCCCACCCTTACGTGTATAAAAGGGTTTCTTTCCAGCCTCTATACGATCAGAATGTTGTGTGGTCATCTCTCCCATTTCAAAACGAGACCTCAGGGTGCCACCTTCATTTCCGATGGTTTCCTTCAAAAAGAAATAGCGGAAGCCATCCGTTTGATAAACAAACCCTTTCTTGAATCCATAGTAATTACAAATGTCTATCAACGACTTCGTGATTTTCCTTTCAATAGATTCATGGCCATTCAACCGTTCTAAAAACTGAAGTAGAAATACACTTAAACTTTCCTTGCTTTTGGTCATATAATCTTTAGTTCCTTAAGTTTAGACTACTCGGAACGAATTCTCGTTTTTTCCTCCAAGCATTCAAGCCGCTAATATACAAACTTTTAAAGACAATAGAGCACTTTTTACCAAGTTTTTAAATATTAAATATTTTCCTTTTCACACAAAGCAAGATAAAGGGAAACCTATTTTATTTTACAAGTACTTCAAAAGCATATACAACTTTCAATCATAGTTTTCGTAGCGCGAACGCAACTTTGCCGGACTTTTGGGTGATGGCTCCGGCTTCCCTGAACCCGACTTCTTTTGCCCGGATTGCTGGACAGGTCGAGGTCTTTCAGGACGGTTATTATTCCGCTTGGGCTTTTCGGCAGATACCACCGCCTTTTGAGTGCTTCCGGTTGGTTCGACCGGTCTCTTTCTGTCCTCCCGCCTTCTATTGTTCTGAGGTCTTCCTCCCTGAGTGCGGCTTTGCGATTTGGGTGCAACGTTTGGGGTAGAAGAAGTAGTAGGAGAAGCGGCAGGCTCTCCCAAAGAAGGCAAATTGTGCTTTTGTTGCACCAGCTTTATACCCGTAAGTTTCTCTATCTCACGTAACATGGGGGCTTCTTCGCTTGAGCAAAAAGCAATGGCACGTCCTTCGCAACCCGCACGTCCAGTACGTCCGATACGGTGCACGTAGGTCTCCGGAACATCAGGTAAATCAAAATTGAGAACCAGGTCCAGACCTTTTATATCGATGCCCCGGGCAGCAATATCCGTAGCAATAATCACATTGGAGCGCCCTTCCTTAAAGTTGCTCAACGCACGTTGGCGGGCATTCTGTGACTTGTCTCCATGTATGCTTTCGCAAGCAATGCCACGACGAGACAGGTAGCGGGCAATGTTATCCGCCCCATGCTTGGTACGGGAGAAAACCAGCACCTGATGGCCTGCCTCTCCGAGCAACAATTGAGCCAACAATTCTTTCTTCTGAGGTTTCTCTACCCGGTAGACGGACTGGCTGATAATCTCCACAACACTGGATGCCGGAGTTACTTCCACACGCGCCGGATTGTGCAACAAACTCTTGGCAAGACGGTCGATACTATCGGGCATGGTGGCCGAGAAGAAAAGGGTTTGCTTCTTGGGCGGGAGCTTGGGCAAGAGGCGTTTGACGTCATGGATAAATCCCATGTCGAGCATACGGTCGGCCTCATCAAGAACGAAGTGGCGAACATCGTCGAGGCGGATAAAGCCTTGCGACATCAGGTCGAGCAGGCGTCCGGGAGTAGCCGTCAGGATGTCCGTCCCGGCACGAAGTTCATCGGTTTGCGACTTTTGTTTCACTCCGCCGAAGATAACCGTGTGGCGCAAGGTCGTATAGCGTGTATAGTCCGCCAACGATTCATCAATCTGAATCGCCAACTCCCGGGTTGGAGTCAGGATAAGCGCACGGATGCTACGCGGAGCACCTTTGCGTTGGGGCATAGGAGCGGCAAGCAATTGCTCGATGATGGGTACGGCGAAAGCGGCGGTTTTGCCAGTTCCGGTTTGCGCCAGTCCCAACAAATCACGCCCAGTCAGGGCTTCGGGTATAGCTTGTTCTTGGATAAGTGTAGGGGTAGAATAGTTTTTTTCGAGGAGCGCACGGCACACCGGCTCCGAAATATTCATCTGTTTAAATGTCATCATTTCTTTTTATTACGGCACAAAGGTACGATTTTACAGGGAATTATCACTATATTTGCATGAAAAAGGAATCATGAGAGTACATCACATCGCCATCTGGACCTTCCGCCTGGAGGAATTAAGGAACTTCTATATCCGGTATTTTAGCGGAAAGAGCAACGAAAAATATATCAACCCCAAGAAAGGTTTCGAATCATACTTCATCTACTTTGATGAAGGTCCGTCATTAGAATTAATGAGCCGCACGGACGTGCAAAACACTCTGATAGAAGAAAACAGGTTAGGGCTCACCCACTTCGCCCTTGCCTTTCAAAGCAAAGAAAATGTACTCAAGACTACTGAACAACTCCGGGCAGACGGTTATACCATAGCCGGAGAACCGCGCACTTCAGGCGATGGTTATTTCGAAAGCGTCATTCTTGATCCTGACGGTAACCGCGTAGAATGTGTCTATCGGAAAGAAGAAACTTCGGAAGAACCCGACGCCCCAATTGAAACAGAACGGTTGCTACTACGGCCCTTCGTGGAGAGCGATGCAGAGGCTCTCTTTGCCTGTTGCCGAAACCCCAACATAGGGAACAATGCGGGTTGGCAACCTCACGCAAGCCTGGAGGAATCACGGGAAGTACTTCGTTCCGTATTCTTATCCCAGAAAGGGGTATGGGCCATTACCCTGAAAGACAACGGGCAATTGATTGGCTCCATCGGCATCATCGCCGACCCCAGACGCGAAAACCCGCAAGTACGTATGCTGGGATATTGGCTCGACGAGGCTCAATGGGGAAAAGGCTATATGACGGAGGCGGTAAAAGCGGTACTAAACTACGGTTTCGGCACGCTAAAACTAAGTCTTATCACCGCTAACTGTTACCCCCATAACGAGCGCTCTCAACAAGTATTGAAACGCCAGGGCTTTGTGCATGAGGGTACGCTTCATCAGGCCGAAGTGACTTATGACGGACATGTATATGACCATCAATGCTATTACCTGACAAATCCGAAACATCAAAAATGAGTCTATAAAAGGGAAAAATAAGATTTACATTCATATAGTCTTTTTTTAAGACATCATAAATTCAGCGTTACGATACAAACGAAGTTAATTCTCACATTTTTATCCATTTGTGTGGGAATTCAAAATAATCGTGTAACTTTGCGAATGAGATTTTCTTTAGAATCTCCACTGGTAACGGATATAGGCGCGTGCTTTTATGACAAATAATATAGCTCAAAAAAATGACTCTATGAAAAAACGATATCGGATACTCAAAAGGGTATCTGTCATTTTAATTCTCCTTGCTCTATTCACAAAGATGCATGCGCAAAAAGTGCAATATACCCAATACCACCACATCCTCACACACTCTTACGAACAGTTGTTACCCGTTTACAAGAACCTTAATAAGATTCTGAATACAGAAATCAATGCAGAAGAGACTTCGCAGGAGGACTACACCATAATCAAAATACCTTTCCGCATCGAGCATCACAAAACTCTACTTATCGGTATTTTTACCCTGGGCGCCTTTGCCATTTGTTTTTTCATCCTATATCCGTTGTTCCTCTATTTCAGGGAGTCAAAACGGAAACGTGCCACCCAAAGGGAATTAATCAGGGAAAAGGAATTGCTATCATTATCACTTGAAAAGAGCGATATCTATGCCTGGAAATATGTGGAATCCACCAACACCTTCTCATGCGATAAAGAATTCTTTGAGCATCTGGACATGCCTTTCCGCACGTTCACTCTACAAGAGATGACCGAGGCCATACACCCGGAAGACCGAACGGATGTGCTGACCACCTTCTTCCGGGTAAAGAGCCAGGAAGATTCAAAAGCACATACTCAATGCCGGTGCAACTTCAATGGCAAAGGGTACATCTGGTACGAACTTCGTTATGTCAACCCCACGAAAGCCATGGCAGAAACCGCCTCCATCATAGGGTTGGTGACCAATGTGCAACACTTCAAAGATAAAGAAGAAGAGTTGATGAAGGCCAAAGACCTGGCGATAGAGGCAGAGCTTAAGCAATCATTCCTCGCCAATATGAGCCATGAGATACGCACACCGCTCAATGCAATCGTAGGCTTCTCCAACCTGCTGGTCAGTGAAGATGACTTGTCCGATGACGAGAAAGCGGACTTTATCAATACCATCAATAGCAATTGCGAACTTCTTCTAAAACTCATAAACGACATATTGGAATTATCTCGTATCGAATCCGGCAAAATGGCTTTCTCCTTTTCAACTTGCAACCTGAATAGCTGGATTGACAATATGTACATGACTCATTCCTTATTGATACCCAAGGAGATTGAGTTCATAAAAGAAGTGCCCGATGCCACCTTCTTCATCCATACGGACGTGAACCGGCTTAGTCAGATCATTACCAATTTCCTGAACAATGCTGCCAAATTCACCAAGTCGGGATTCATAAAACTGGGATATGAGATAGACTTCTCGAACTATGAAATTTCCATCTATGTGGAAGATACCGGAAAAGGCATTCCGAAAGAAGAACAACGGATGATATTCGAACGTTTCTACAAGCAAGACGAATTTGTTCAGGGCACCGGCCTGGGGCTTTCCATAAGCATGGTCATAGCAGAAAAACTGGGTGGAAAAATCTCCGTTAGCTCCGAGGCCGGAAAGGGAAGCCGGTTCACCTTCACCCTACCCTATCATAATGAGAGTGAAGAACTTTTCTCCGTCGGATAATATATAATCAGAAAGCACGGCACCATGATACGCTTATTATAAGAAATGAGTATCTTTGCGCCATTATGTTGCACCGTTTCAAGACTTCCATAGCAAATATTCCACTTCCGGAAAGGTTTACTTATCCTTTCTGCTACACTCCCCATCCATTATGCGTGATGGCGGCGGAAGAGGTGCAACACTATCTCAACCGGCAACATGAATGGAAAGAAGAACTAAGTTGGGGGAAGATGTTCGGAGTACTGGTGGTGCAGACCGGAAATGGGGAGATTGGTTACCTGGCCGCGTTTTCGGGCATATTGGCGGGGAAGAACCAACACTCCTACTTCGTTCCGCCCGTATATGACTTGTTGCAACCGCAAGGTTTCTTTAAAGTCGAAGAGGAAAATATCTCCGCCATCAACCGGCGCATCAAGCATTTGGAAGAGGACAAGGAATACACTTCTTTATTGTCCGAGCTCACCCGGACCCACCAACAAGCCCGGGAAGCACTGGACATAGCCAAACAACAATTAAAAGAAGCGAAAGAGAAAAGAGAATTGCGTAGAAAGGAAGCCGGACTCACTACCGAAGAAGAAGCTGGTCTGATACGCGAAAGCCAATTTCAAAAAGCGGAATACAAACGGCTGGAACGTTCCTGGAAAGAAAAGATAGCCGCTTTGCAAGTGGAAATCAATAACCGGGAAGAACTAATTCAAGAGTTGAAGGTGGAACGCAAAAGCCGTTCCGCCGCCCTGCAACAACAATTATTCGGGCAATTCAGAATGTTGAACTACCGGAAGGAGGTGAAAACCTTGTGTGATATATTCAGCCAAACCGTGCACAAAACTCCTCCCGCCGGTGCCGGAGAATGTGCCGCCCCTAAATTATTGCAACAAGCCTATCTGCATGGCTGGAAACCCATTGCTATGGCAGAGTTCTGGTGGGGCAACTCTCCCAAAGCCGAAATCCGCCATCATGGTTATTATTATCCCGCTTGTAAAGGTAAGTGCGAGCCTATCTTGCAACACATGCTTCAAGGGTTGGAAGTAGAAGAAAATCCTATGCTACAACTTCCGGAACAGGGCTACGGGAAATTAAAAATAGTCTATGAGGACAAATGGTTATTGGTAGTCAACAAGCCTTCCGGAATGCTCTCCGTGCCCGGTAAGGGTGAAAAGGAGTCCGTATATAGTCTGTCAAGGCAACTCTATCCGGAAGCCGACGGGCCGATGATTGTGCACCGGCTGGACATGGCTACATCGGGACTTTTAATCGTTGCCAAGAATAAAAAGGTGCATCAACACCTGCAAGCCCAGTTCAAGAATCATAGCATCCGAAAGAAATATATAGCCCTGCTCGACGGCATCATTCCCCAAGATGAGGGAACCATCGAGCTTCCCATCTGTCCGGATCCGCTGGACCGCCCCCGGCAGGTGGTGGACATGGAGTACGGCAAACCCGCCATCACTTATTATCAGGTTCTTGAACGGAGGGACAAATGCACACGCATAGCTTTTCATCCGCATACAGGGCGCACTCATCAGCTCCGTGTACATGCCGCACATCCGTCAGGTCTGCATTGTCCCATCATAGGCGACGAGCTTTACGGGAGAAAGGATAAACGCCTCTACTTGCATGCCGAGTCCATCGAATTTACCCATCCCGCCGACGGACGGATCATCCGTATCACGGAAAAGGCTGACTTCTGATGATTGCTTCTTCCAGTCTACACATCTTCCTTTCGATTAATCATCAATATATTTTACTGTTTTAAGATAAAAATACAACTATTTGATTATCAATAGAGAAGAAAAGGAGTATAATGAAGATACGAGTGAATGGCAATGAAGTAACGACTGAAATAGGATGAGGTAACGACTGAATAGGGATAAAGTAACGAGTGTTTTCGCAATCAGTTATATTTGTAATAAAATTTACATAGCCATATAAAATAAATAGCTGAAATTGAATTTTATTCATTTGTCTGAATTTACTACCTATTAAACAACAATACGTAACTATTTGATTATGAGTATATATAAATTTAGGGTATCTCAGTCGTATACTTAGGGTACCTCAGTCGTATACCGAGACACCCTAAGTATACGACTGAGGTACCCTAAATATACGTCCCGGGTTAGGTATTTGCTTTTCGTAAAAAAATATTCCTTTGTCAGTTGGTTCATAACGGTGCAGAAATGGAGCAAATGATAAGCGATACTATCTTAATTCTCCTCCTCTTGGGAGGAGGAGTACCCGTAGGGGGAGGTGGTAGGTAAAACAATAAAATATCTATTAATAAGAACATTAAGGAATTCTTCTCTCACCTACCACCCCGCCCTTTGGGCACCCCTCCTCCAACTGGAGGAGGGGAATTGAGATAGTACGCCTAATTAATTGAGATACTCAGTAAATCATCATTTCATTCATATCTGATAAGAAAGTAGTTAAAGATAAGAGTCTCTTTCCTCAAAACAACTGAGAGTCAAAAAGCCTATATAAACTGACAAATAGCTTAGGAATTGAGCCTTTTCATTCCCATCATATCCGGATTTTATTCCCTATTTTTGCAAACGGATAAATCTATCCGATCAAGCACTATTAACCAACTAATGATTAAAACCATGAAATTCGTAACTTTAGCATGTAGTTTACTTTTCTGCCTGTCCTCTTTCGCACAAGAGAATTTCCCTGACGGAACTCCTATTCCCGACTGGTTCAGACAAAACGAAATCGTAAATATTGAAACACTGGGTGACAAGTACAAGATTACAGATTATAGCGTTGTAAATGATAGCACCCTGATTCAAACAGAAAAGATTCAAGCCGTCATCGATCAGGCTTCATCCAAAGGAGGTGGCGTGGTCATCATTCCGAAAGGTACTTACCTGAGCGGTGCGCTTTTCTTCAAACCGAAAACCCATCTTTATCTGGAAGAAGGGGCCGTACTGAAAGGTAGCGATGATATCAGCAATTTCCCCATAATCAATACCCGCATAGAGGGGCAATCACTCAAATACTTTGCCGCATTGGTTAATGCCGACAAAGTAGATGGTTTCACCATTTCCGGTAAGGGAACCATCAA
>OGKO01001959.1_pt1 | contig 10696 bp, 5 predicted proteins | sample 1572451 | NCBI WGS metagenome assembly OGKO01 (sample SAMEA2582089, study PRJEB24529) | metagenome | biome: Human gut stool | place: China | collected 2011 | reverse complement strand
CCTCCGCCATTTCGCGGCTTCCCATGCCGATGCCGAGGTCGTTCACGGTCTGAGCGACGATCGTCAGGTGCATGCCCGCTTCGAGCCCCTTGTTCGCGATTTCAAGAAGCGGCCGGTTCGCAACGTTCGAGACTTCGTCGATGAAAAGTTCAACGGGATCCGCGTGCGTTCCCGACGAGGCCGTGTTGTAGAGGTCTCCGGCCAATGTAACCAGGCCCGCCAGAAGGAGTCGCCCCACCGTGTCCGCGAGATCGCGGTCCTTGAGCGCGTCAAGACTCGCGTAGAGAATCCCGCGACCGCGCACGATCCTCTCAAGCGTCACGACCGTGGCGTCGATCCGATCGACGCAAGGCGACAAAAGCCGCCCCAACTCCCCTTCCGTCAATTGCGAGAGGGGCTTTCTCAGGGACGAAATCGTCTTTTCCCGGTGCGTCACGTCGTGCCGGAAGTCGGAGACGAGTTCGCTCATCGCCTTTTCTTCCGCTTCGAGGCGTGCGGCCGCGGGGTTGCCGCGCTCGCCCGCGAGCGTGGCCGTGCGTTCCGCGCGCATCGCGCGCCAGAGCATCGTGACGGTGCCGAAGAGCGCGACGGCCTCGTCGGGATCGGTTTTGTCGAGCTCTTCGGCTTGAGGCTCAACGAGGAAAAGCGGCGCCTTCACCGCCCCGGGGCCGAGAAACGCCTCCCAGAAAGCGATCTTGCGCAGGGTTTCCGCGGGCCCCGCACCGAGCTTGCCGCCGCGACCGACGATTCCTTCGGGCTCAAGCGCCTCGAGCCGCTCGCGCGCTGCCGGGTAGCGCTCGATCCAGGGGTCGACGACGCGGTCCGCAAGCCGCGTCATGAGGCTTTCCAAGCCGCCCGCGCCGAAGATCGCGTAATGAACGGAACGCAGCGTCGGACCCTCGCCCAACACCATCATCGCTTCGCACACGACCGAAACCGCAAGAAGGCAGTAGCTCCGGAAGTCGGACGCTTCCATTCCCGTCGCGTCCACGATGCGCGTTGCGATTTCGCCCGCGCGCTTTGCGCCCGCAAGCACGTCGATCGCGACCGAATCGGCCGCGAGAGGATGAAAGCGAAAGGCGTCCTTCCCCACGGCCTCGGCGCTTGCGCGCACGAGGTCCCACATGCGGGGACTCGATTTGGGGTCCACGACAATCGTCGTCCTCCCCCAAAAGATCGACTGCGAAACAAGGTTCGTGAGCACGACCCCTTTCCCCGTCTGCGTTCCCCCGAGAATGACGGTCCCCGCGGGAACTTCCCCGATCTCGCGAACGATCGGTCGATCCTCGCCGCCGCCCACGCCGTGCACGCGCCCCGAGGCGGTCTTCTCCGGTCCCCGACGACGCTCGTTCCTCAGCCACGCGTCGCTCCATTCCGGCAAATGCCAGCGGGCTTCGTCGGCAGCCCTTAGGCTGCGAAGCAAAATCGCGTGCCGCCGCGTCCACGGAAAACCCGTACCGTAGACCACATGCCGGATGCGGGCGGATTCGGAGGGGGTGATCCGAGGCGTTTTCCCCGAGACGGCGGCGCGGAGCGCTGCGTGCAGGTCCTTGGCGCGCGCAATGACTTCCGCGTCCGGAGCGGGATCGGAGTTGCTTCCAAGAGGCGTGACGGAAGGGGCCGACGAAGGGGCGTCGGGAGACGTCGGCGCCTTCGGAAGCGTTCGTGCGAGCGTTTGCTCGAGAAGCACGGTGCTTCGCGAATCTCCCGCGGACCGCGTCCCGCGGGCGGTTTCCCGGTGCATGAGTCCCCGAACGAGCGCGATCTGGTCTTCGAGACTCCAGACGAGCGGCAAATACCCCGTCAGGGATGCCCTCGCCTTCCACGCCGCCCGGGCCGAGCGCCACCGAAGCGCCGCCCCCGCACCCGTTGCGGCCCAAATCGTCCCCGTCAATGCGAGGGGCTCGTCCCAGAGCGGAATAAAAAAACCGATCCACGCGACCCCGATCGTCAGCCACACGGCGCTCGCCGCTTCGGGGGCCGTGCGGTAAAAGTCGGATTCGGCGATTTCGAGGGCGGTCGTCGCGTCCGATTCGGGGTGCCCGCCCGAGAAACGCCGCACGAGCCCGCGCGGGAAGAAGGTCGCGCCGCGCAAGGCGGCATTGAGAACGGGATGGCGCTCGCGAAATTCGGGAGCGTGCGCGGAAAACGGCGTCGGTTCGGAAAACATGGCGTCGAAGAAAGTCGGGTTTCAAGGAAAAAGCAGCGTCGGGCGATCGGTCGCGTCGGAAATCAGTGTTCGCCCGCGAGCCGGCGCCCCGGGGCGGGCCAGGGCATTTCGGATTCGCGACCGTTTTTCCAACGCCCGACGATCCGAACGCGCGTGGCGGGAACGACGACGCCCAAACGATCGGAGGGGGCCGAGGGGCGCGTGCGAGGTTTCGAAGACTTTGCACCTGCGCCTCCCGCGATTTCGTCCGCCGCCCAGAGGACGTCAAGCCCTTCGCGATCGACCCGAGGTCCGCGGGGCTTGAGGGAGTTTTGCTCGGAGTCCGATGCCCCGGAAGCATTCGACGCCCCGGGGAGCACCGCGCGACCCGTGCTCGTACGCATGACGAAAAGGCCCGAGAGACGCAGGAGCGGCTCGATGTCGGAGAGGTCCCCGTCGGGGAAGGCGGACTCGGGAATGAAAAGGCCGAGGTCCGTCGCAAACCGCTCGGCATCGGGCCGGTCGTTGAGCACGTCCACCGCGTCCGCCACAAGGCGCGCCACCGCAGGCGACGTTTCCGCCCCCGTTCGCACCGCCCACACCAAGCGCGGCCGCCCCGCGGCTTCGGGCCGCTCGGGCCGCCCGATCGACGGATCCCGCCCCTCGGCAAAGACGCGCTCGCGCTCTTCGTCGCGGAGGATTTTCGTGACCGGACCCTCGACGGGCTTCACTTCCACGCGCCCGCGGGCGCTTTGAATCGCAAGATCGACGAGCGCTTCGGGGTGAGCAAAGGCCAAGGCGTTCCAGGAGCGGATGCCCGACGGCAACCCCAAGGCTTCCGCGTCCCATCCCTCCGGGCACTCGACCCGGTGCAAAACCGTTCCCGCCGCGGCCGTACGCACGATTCCCGCTTCCGCCATGACGGCGGCGACGAGATGGATGTCGTCGGGGAGGTCCGTGAGCCCGAAATGCTCCCGAAGGTAATCGATGACGTCGATCGCCGTTTCGGGAAACTTCCCGTAGAGGCCGTCCGAACCCCAGAGAAGCGCCCGTACGAAGGGTTCCTCGGTGCGGTCGACGAGACGGTCCACGTCGTCGAGGTCGTCCCAGGCGTCGTCCTCGTTCGCATCTTCCGACTCTTCGGACCCCTCCGAACCCGAGCCGATTCGCGCTTCTTCGGGGTTGATCCGCCAGGCGAGATCCCGCACGAGTCCTTCGACCGCTTTCCGGATCAGATCCGCAAAGGCGTAATGAAGTTGCGTGCGCCCCGAAATCCGTACGGCCGAGGCATCGCGCCGCTTCATGACGTCGAGATGCGCCCTCGATACGGCCTCGACGAGAATCCGCACGTCGCGCGCCAAGGGACCGGCGGAGATCGCGGCCGAGGAGCGCAAAAGCACGCACTGCAAGGCCGCATAGACGGGCGCTTCGTCGATCCAGGCGGAGGCGTTTCCCGTCAGGCCCGAGTCGCCCGCATCGCGCGCGCCCGGCAACCTCGTCCCGTGCGCGAGCCACCGCACCGTGGCGCTCGGAAGGAGCATCGGCAGCAAATGCAGCACGAAGGACGTCCCGTAAAACGCATCCGCCCGCGGGGACGTGCGACGGCGGGCGGGAAAGACAGACAGGCCGACATCGCAACGATCGGAAGCGTCGGACGAGCCGTCCCGACCGCCCTCTTCGAACTCTTCGTCCGAATCGGCGCCGTCCCCGCGAATTTCGAGCGCCAGTACCGCCTCGCGCCGCGCGCGCTCTTCGAGAACGGACTTCGTCCACACCAGTTCCAGAACGAACCCCGCATGGCGCCGCGCGAAGTCGCAGAGGGTCTCGGCCATCGGCTCGAACACCACGCGGCGCGTCGGGAAAGCAAAGGGGTCCGCAGAGGGCGAACCCGCCCGCTTCGCGTCCGCTTCGGGGATCGCTTCGATCCTGAGCGACTCGAAAACGCCCGCATCGTAAAAGAGCCCCGCCGCACACGCCGCAACCGTCATTTTGACGGTGTAAAGTCGCCGGGCTTTGGGCTCCAAATCCGTTCGCGGAAGCACCGCGTTGAAGTGCTCCACCGAGCGCACGGCCGTCTCCAGACCCGACCGAAAGAGCCCGCCCTCTTCCGAAAAAGGCCCCGAGGGACTCCGGGGCAAAAGCTGCGCAACCTCCGCCCAACGGACGACGAGGGGCCAGACGTGCGCGTAAAAGAGCGCTTCGTCGCCCACCGCCGTCGAAAGACGACGGAGAACGCCTTCGTTCAAAGCGAGAATCCGCTCGGGCGCGGCCGGGGCCAAAATCGGACGATGCGCCTCGTCCCAGGTCCAGTCGGGAATCGCCCGACGCAGACGCGCCCCGGCGGCACGGTCTTCCGCATCCCGCCGCACGCGGGCCTCGTCGAGGGCCTCTTCGATCTCGCGATTCCGCAGAGTCCTCTTGCCCCGGGGCGAGCCGGCTCCGCTTCCCGCCGTCTCGGCCGCCGCCGGAAAGAATTTGAGCACGGGGGCCGCGGCGGAAAGCAACGCCGACACCACCGCGGGGCGCGCCGCGGGCGGGCGACTTCCCCGCTCGAAAGCGGCATCGTCCTTGAGGGCGCGCCAGGAGCGAACGAGCACCTTCAGACGCTCGTTTGCGGCGTGCGAAGCAATGCGGGGGTGCTCGAGAAAGCGCGCGAGGTCCCGGAGCGAAAGGCGATCGGGATCGATCGCAACGTCGGAATCGCGGCTCAACTCGGAACGGAAGTCGGTATGGTCGGAGTCGTGCATGGGAGGCGTGCGGCACGGACGGAAAAGGCGACGGTCCCTCTGCAGCGTCAAGCCCTTCGGTAGGGACGAGGTCGTGTCGTGAGGGAAAGGTCGGCGTTTCCGGCGCGATGCCCGAAGCAAAGCCCGAGGCGGAAAACCCCGGGCGGACGGAAAAAAAGCGACGAAAAAGACAACGAGAAGGACGGCGAGCGTCGCACCCGTTGACGGAGTTCGGTAAGACCCGGGAGTCGTTGGGAAGAAGGGCGCGGGGCTCGTCGAGCGCCGCTCCCGCCTTCCGAACGATTCGTCGCAGGCCCGCAACGGGGCTCGACGAACGGCCGAAGAAGAGTGAAGGAAAGAGAAGAAAGCCGCCTCTCGGAAAGCCCGACCGGCCGGGCCGGAACGGGAACCCGACGGCGGGCCCGAAGCCCGCGAATCGGTTTCAACCGTCCGAACCCGAACACGGTCGGCACTTTCCTCGAAGTCGGCATCCGCAGTCGAAATCGAAATGCGCGGGCGACGAGGACCTTGCGGCCCCACGACGAAGGGATGGAAGGGGTCGGTCGGCGGAATCCGAGTTCCGCCCCGACCGACGTGTTTTTCTCCCTTCGAGCTCGCACGAATCTTCCGGAGTCGTCCCGAAAATCGGGATCGAAAACCGCGGGGTCGGCCTTCGGGCGACGCCCGAAGACCGAAGACGCTTCCGACGGAAGCGAAAGCGACGTTTCGAAAAAACGAACCGAAGAACCTCAGAGACGCCGTCCCCGGGCGGCTCCCGCGTCGAGCGTGCGCTTCACGAGAAGCCGCACGCCCTTGGGAAGAGCCTCCGCCCGATCGACGAACACCGTGGGACAACCGTAGATGTCGTCCCCGGGCGCAACGTCCCCCGCACGGTCGGGATCGGGCGAACGCCCCACGAGGAGCAACCCGAGTTCGATCCCGCTCATGCGAAGTTCGTCCGCATAGCCTTCGAGCTGCGCGGCCGGAAACCTTCCGTCCGAGAAGACGAAAAGGATCCGACGTTCTTCGCGGCGACCCGAGAGACCTTCGAGGCCCCAGAACGCCGCTTCCTGCACGGGCGTCGGCCCTCGCCCCGGAATCGGAGCGATGCGCGCGAACGTGTCGTCGACCGGCGTATCCCAGTCGGAGACCGCGATCACACCCGTGCGGTACCGCGTCGGAAAGACGGCGGTACGCGCCGCAAGCCCCGTCGTCTGCTTGAAGACCTCTTCGAGACGGCAGGCCGCACACTTCAGAATCGCACCCGTTTCGGGCGTGACCGACCCCGAGAGATCGACCGCAATCTGAAGCGCGACGGAAAAGCCCGGCGTTCGACCCCGCACCGCAAAGACCCGAGGGTTTCCGGTGCGAAGGCGAATCGTCGCGTCTTCAACGAGATTCCAGCCGTCCGTACCCGCCCGAACGGGGCGGGTCACGGGCCGTCGGATGTCGTCGAGAAGCGCCGCGCCGAACCCGAACGTCTTCGTCCGCAACTCTTCGGTCGCGTGGAACGCGATCCGCGCTTCGAGAGCGTTCGCATCGCGCCCCGGATGAAGCTTCCAGGCGGCGTACGCGTCCCGTTCGGGGACGTAACCGCAGGAGCGGTAGGCGTCGGCGAATCGGCGACCCGCCGCCAAACCCGCGGCCAACTGCTCGGCTTCCGACTCGAATTCCGTTTCCGGAATCTTGCGGGTCACTTCCGCGACGAGCTTCCGGAGCATCGGAGCGATCGGATCGGGGAAGTCTTCGGCCCGCTCGCTTTCGCGTGCGATCGTTCGCAGGGCCCGCAGCCTTTCGAGTTTCGCCTCGGGCGAGTCCGCCCCTTCCGGAGCGGCCGCACCCGTGACGGAACCGTCAAGACCGAAGAGCGTCGGCTGATCGGCCGAGTCCGCGTCGTCGAAGGATTCCTTCTTCGAGCGGCCCGACCGTCGGCCTCGGGCCGAAGTCCGACCTTCGTCCGAGTCGTCCTCTTCGTCCGATGCGTTCGAATTCCCGTGCGCGTTGAAGTTTTCGATCATGAGATCGATCGCCTCCGCGTCCGAGTCCTCGATCAGGCCTTCCGACTTCAACATCAGCGCCAGGTTGGACGCTTCGCTCCCGAACGATTCGAGAATGTCGAAAGCGAGCGCCCGCGCGGCGCAGGTGTCCTCAAGCGGGAAGCGCCCGAGCACGAACGCTTCCGTACTCTTTCGGAAGTCCGCACCGAAGAGCTCGTCCGCCCGCCGGGCGGTCTTCTCGCGAAGCCGCGCCGGGAGCTTGAACTCCAACACGGTTTCCGTAAGAAGCGCCCAGAGCCATCCCGCCGCGACGAGCGCGGGGGTTTTGAGGCCTTCCGCACGCAGGAACCCCGACGAGGGATCCGTCGAAAGCACCCGATAGAGGGCGTTTCTCCAGATCCGATAACCCGCCAGGTCCCTGTCGCCGAGCGCGTCCACGCGGATGTCTTCGAAGACGTTCGTGAGGAAAAGCGCGAAGCCTTTCAGATCGCGAACGGCCCCGAAGTCCGAGTAAAGCACGTGGTTGCGCTCGTGGATGCCGGAGCCCCACGCGTAGATCACCCCCAACGGATTCGAGAAGTCGATCCGACCGAGTCGGATCACTTTCCCGTCCGTGGAAGGAATCGATCCGTCGAAACGGACCTCGATCCCGTCGTCGCGGCAAAGCACCCGAAGGCCGACGCGCGCCATGCCTTGGGCAAGCGACGCGTCTCCGTCGAGGAGGTTGCCGTGGAGAAGCGGACGAATCTCCTTGAAGATGTCCGCAATCGCCGAAAGACGTTCGAGCGTCTTTTGCGCGAGCTTCACCTTTTCGCGAAGCTTTTCGCCCGGAACCGTTCGCTTTTCGGCAAGCGACATCCTCGAATACTCCGCGGCCGAGCGGTTCGCCTCGAGACGAGCCGTCCGCAAAGCGGGGAACGCCTCTTCCATTTCGAGCGTGAACGCGTCGGCCCCTTTGTCGGGATCGACCGTTTCCGATCGTCGTGCGACGAAGTCGTCCGCGCCAAAGGCCGAAGGAACGAGGAGCGGCAAGGAGGAAGAAGGCGACGAAACCCCCGAGGGTTCCGAAGAAGTCGTCGCAAGGACGACCTCTTCCGGAGCCCCGAGGCGCTTCATCGTCAGAGCGCGTTCGGCGGCTTCCCGCCGTGCGCGCTCCTCCTCGGCCCGCTTTTCGGCATCGCGTCGATCCCGGTCCTTCGCGCGCTTTTTCTGCTCGTAACGGGCTTCGCCGAGAGCGAGGTCGTTGCGGGTGATGAGCGGCACTTCGGCCGGGTACTCCGGATGCCGGAAAATCCCCTTGGCGTAGGATCGTTCGGCGACGACGCGCCGCGAAAGTTCGAAGGCGTGCTTCCGTACGATCTCGGTGTTGCGACGCGTTCGGGCGTCGCGCTCGGCCGAGGGAGGAGCGGGCGGAGCTTTTGCTTCCGCCCTCTTTGCTGGGAGTCGGCTTTCTTTTTCCCGGGTTTCGTCGGTTTCGTTTTTTCGACCGAGGCCGACCGCCGAAGCGGTCGACGTCGCGTCGTTCGCATGTGTCGATGAAGTCATGTGCTTCCTGCCTTCGCACCGACCTCGGGGACCCGCGCGCGCACGAGCCCCCGAAGGCGTCGACGCACGGCGTGCGCCCCTTCGGCGATGCTCGTTGGTTGATGCGCGTTGTGCGCGGATTGAGAGAGTTTGCGATGCGGCAAGGCGCCGCGGTTGCGGGGAATCGCGAGGACTCGAGCAAGGCCGCCTCCCCGGGAACCGAAGTTCCCGGGAGAAGTTGCGGCGGTGCCCGCGAACGCCCCCTGCGGAGCACTCGGAAGAAACCGAGCGAACCGCCGGAGCCCCCGGCCCTCACCCCTTCCCGCCCTTCGGGTTCCTCCGAAGAGGAATCAAAAGAGCGCTCCGGAGCGGGAGCCGGACTTTCCGCCTTCGGGAGAGCCGTCTTTCGACAAGCTCGGGTCGGCGGAAACACTTCGGGCGCAAGCCCGACGTGAGCTCGCGCTCAAGCGAGCCGTCTCGCGCTTCAGAGTCTCGGCGAGCGTTCCGAGGCGCGTTCCGACGAGCGTCACGAGGGCGCTGCGCGGTACGGCGTCGAGTGCGTTGGCGATCCCCGTTTCCACGGCCCACTCGATCACCGGTCGATCGATGACGACGTCTCCTGCGGCATAGCGCAAAAGCATGGTCGACATGCGCTCGAGCGCACGGTGAGAGAGCGGATGGTTGCGGTTGTCGAATCCCACCATCTTCTGCTCGGACGACTTTCTCGAAGCGGCGGCAATGTCCGCAAGGCCCGTGAGTACGTTCATCGCTTCCTTTTCGGGAAGACGCGAGCGCAAATCGTCGGGAACGCGCCTCCAAAGAAGCATCGCTTCCTCGGCGATCGTGAGGCCCTTGAGGCGGATGTGCCAGAAGCGGTCGACGACCGAAAGATCCATGACGGATCGGCCGAAGTAACCCGCTTCGCGTTCCGAGGCGTGCCCGCGGGCGTTGTCGGTGACGACAACGCGCGTGAGCGGATGACGGTCCACCCGTTCGCCCGTGGCGTCGATCTCAAGCGGCGCCCCCTCCAGAATGTCGTTCGCGGACACCCACATTTCGGGGGGAACCGCGGAGAATTCGTTGATGAGGAGAAGCCACCCGTGACGCCAGCAGAGCGTGGCGGGACCGTCGACCCAGTTCATGCCGCCCTTGTCGTTGGCGACCCAACGACCGAGCAGTTCGTTTTTCTCCATGTTGGGACGCACGGTGACGCTGACGACGGGTTGACCGACGACGGCACACCATTGCAGAACGGAGCTGGTTTTGCCCGCGCCCGCCGGACCGCTGATGTAGAGCGGCTCGTCGGTCGCGAAATTCCACCAGGCCGCAAGCGACATGAAGTACGAGCGGTTGAATTGATAGGCGGGATCGACGGACGGAATGCGGCGGGAGGCCTCGGCCTCGACGGCGCATTCGTTCGACATGCGGTAAGCACGGCAGTCGGGAAGATCGGCGAGATGCTTTCCGAATTTTTCGGCCGGAACCGTGTATTCGGTGTTACCCGAGGTTTTTTCAATCGGCATTTGATTTTCCTTCTGAAAAAAAAGGACGAAAAAATGCCCCGGGACGAACGTCCCGGAAAAAAACCTTACGGTTCCCGAGGGCGTCGCCCTCGGGGCTCGTTGAGGCGGATTCCGTGCGTCGTCGAAACGAACGGGGAACCCGCGATGAAAAAGCGCGCTTTTTTGTACCTGAGTTCCGGAGCGCAAAACCAACCGGGCTTAAAACAAGCCCGTCCATGGTGCCACGCGCGGCGCGGAAAGGCAAATACCCCGAACTCAGGGTTTTTACCGATTACGATCTTCGTAGCAGTGCGCGAGAGGCTCTCGGAAGCGGTCGGGCGCGAGCTGCGCGGGGCCTTCGGCGCACGGAAAAAAGCGAACCGAGAAAGCGCACCCGAGCCCGCCCCGCATCGTTCAAGATCGGATCCGAACCCCGAAAATTCCCGAAAAAAATGCCCGCGAACCTTTCGGCGGGTTCGCGGGCACAACAGGTCAAAGTTTCCGGTTTCCTCACGGAACGTCCGTGCGCGGGGGTCAAGCGGGAGAGCGGAACACCCGAGACGTCGGACGGAGGTTTCCGATGGACGCCCGGTGAGGATTGAAGAAGAAAACCGACTTCCTACAAAGCGACGAACATGTCTGAAACTCCCCATATACGGGGTGAATGCAACAGTATTCCGTCGGCGGAAATATTCGCATACTTTTTTGTCGCTCGTGAAGCGTTCGCACGACTTTGACATTTTTCCTTAATTTTTTCGAAATGATTTTGTAACTTTCCGAAGCGAACCCTGCCGAGAC
>OGKO01001956.1_pt1 | contig 10701 bp, 8 predicted proteins | sample 1572451 | NCBI WGS metagenome assembly OGKO01 (sample SAMEA2582089, study PRJEB24529) | metagenome | biome: Human gut stool | place: China | collected 2011 | reverse complement strand
CTGTGGCTGCATCCATTATTTTGTAAATATAATAGACAAGCAGAAAATTACGTTAGTGTTTTTGCCGGGACTTACAGCAGATCACAGGCTTTTTGAGAAGCAGATAGAATATTTTTATAATAAACAGAATGTGTTTGTATGGGATGCACCATCACATGCATTATCCAGACCATTTACGAATAATTACAGTCTGTCTGACATGGCAGAGTGGCTTGATGAAATCTTAGCAAAAGAAGAAATTTATAATCCAATCATTATCGGTCAGTCTATGGGTGGATATCTGGCTCAGATGTATATGGAATTATATCCGGATAAGATAAAGGGCTTTATCTCCATTGATTCTGCCCCGCTCCAGAAGTCTTATATGACAGCAATGGAAATATGGCTTCTTGAAAGAGCAGAGCCATTATATAAGATATATCCATGGAAAGCACTTCTTAGGGCTGGTTCAAGAGGATGCGCAGAGACGGATTATGGTCAGAATCTTATGCGGAAGATGATGATGTCCTATGATGCAGACCCGAAAGAATATGCAAGGCTTGCCGGCTTTGGGTACAGAATGCTTGCTGAGGCAATCAAAGCAGATCTGCCATATCGTATCAGTTGTCCGGCACTTCTTATCTGTGGCGAAAAGGATAGAGCGGGCTCAGCCAAAAGCTACAATAAAAAATGGCATCAGAGAGAAGGTATACCGCTTAAATGGATAAAAAATGCTGGTCATAATTCCAATACGGATCAGCCGGATGAAGTCAACAGACTGATAGAAAAATTTATCGGCGAGGTAGATGGAAAAAGTTTAGCAAAAAGTAAAAAGACAATACTCTACGAAGCGTAGAATCCGCATATATTCACCATTTTCTACGTTCCGTGGGTGTAAAACATTTATTTTATATATTACTCTGTGGTCAGAAAGGAGGAAAACAATGGATCAGGTAAAGATTGGAAAGTTTCTTTCTGATGAAAGAAAGGCAAAAGGGTATACACAGAAACAATTATCTGAATTGTTGGGAATCAGTGATAAAACAATATCGAAATGGGAGTGCGGAAACGGCTTTCCGGAAGCATCACTGCTGTTACCATTGTGTAATGAATTAGAAATAACAGTAAATGAACTTCTGACCGGAGAGAGAATTTCCCAGCAAAATTATAAGAAAAAAGCGGAGGAAAATATGGTGAATATGATTAGAGAAAAGGAAGAGAATAAGCAGAAAATATTATTAACAACAATGATTGGTGTAATATCAACAATTACGTTTGTGACATTACTATTAGTGGTTTGTTTTTACACAGATGTGATTACATTACCAATTAAGATGGTGCTGATGGTGATTGCGATAAGTGTGTTTGGTGTTGGTCTATATGTTGCAATGTGGGGAGACAGGAAGATAGGATATTTTAAATGCAGGAATTGTAATGAACTGTTTACTCCAACATTTATGCAATATAATATGGGAATGCATTTATTAAGCACAAGATACTTAAAATGTCCTCACTGTAAGACAAGAACCTGGTGTAAGAAAGTCATGACCAAAGAGTGCTGATCAAATTATATAGACAGGGCATGGCAACAACAGGTTGCTTTTCAGAACATGAATTTATCTATATGATATGGTTATGGGAGGTGCGATAATGCAGGATGTTATGAATGTAAATAAGAAAGAATATAAAATTGTGAAGTTATTAGGACATGGAAAAGGTGGTTATTCCTATTTGGCAGAACGGGAAGGTAAATTTTATGTGTTAAAACAGATACACCATGAGCCATGTGAATATTACTCATTTGGCAATAAAATCGAAGCAGAACAAAATGATTATAACAGACTGCTGCAGACAGGGATCAGAATTCCAAGAATGTTAGACATTGACATGGCAAATGAAAGAATATTAAAAGAATATATTGATGGACCAACTATATATGATTTAGTGAAAAAAGATGCAATGAAAGATTTGTATTTGGTGCAAATGAGAGAAATGGCAAAGGTAGTATATGAAGCTGGCTTGAATATCGATTATTTTCCGACTAATTTCATTGTACAAGACGAAAAGATCTTTTATATTGACTATGAATGTAACAATTACATGGATGAATGGAATTTTGAAAATTGGGGGATTAAGTACTGGTCTAAGACACCGGAATTTATTGATTATATGGAGCAGCATTAGTTATGTAACTCAAGATTTTGTTCAATCCAAATCTCTTATAATCCTCAAAACTTGTTGATTTTACACGAAAAAAACTATACTATAGATAGTACCTATTATTAGAGTCAGAGCGCAGGGCAGAAAAAGATACGAGGAAGTAATGATGAGAGCAGAAGATAAAACAAGAATGACAGAGGGAAGCATTTCCAGAAAAATTATTTTATTTGCGATTCCACTGTTTCTTGGAAATTTGTTTCAGCAATTGTATAACACGGCAGATTCACTGATCGTAGGAAATTATCTCGGCAGCAATGCGTTGGCGGCAGTCAGCTCATCCGGGAATCTGATCTTTCTGATGGTTGGATTTATCAATGGCATCGCAATGGGTGCAGGTGTTGTAATTGCCAGATATTATGGGGCGAAAGACAGGGCAAATCTGGAGAAAGCGATCCACACAACGGTTGCATTTGGAATTGCAGCAGGAATTGCATTGACAGTGATCGGCATGCTTTTAGCACCAAAGATCCTGGTGCTGATGGGAACACCCGCAGAGGTGCTTCCGGAATCTATCACCTATTTCCGCACTTATTTTGCAGGCTCTATCGGAGTGATCATGTACAATATTTTTGTCGGGATTTTGCAGTCGGTTGGCGACAGCAGGCATCCGCTGATTTATCTGATCATTTCTTCCTGTATCAATGTGGTGCTGGATATTTTCTTTATTTCAGGATTGGGTATGGGAGTCGGTGCAGCCGCTTTGGCAACAGCGATTTCCCAATTTATAAGTGCATTCTTATGTATGATCCATCTTCTGAGAGCAAAAGAAGAATATAGGCTTCAGTTAAATAAAATACGTTTTGACAGCCAGATGCTGTGGCAGATCATACAAAACGGCGTGCCGTCCGGTTTTCAGAATTCTGTGATCGCCATTGCAAATGTTTTTGTGCAGACAAATATCAATGCATTTGGGAAAATGGCGATGGCAGGCTGTGGCTCCTATTCCAAAATTGAAGGATTTGCGTTTCTGCCGGTGACCTGTTTTACGATGGCGCTGACCACTTTTGTCAGCCAGAACCTTGGTGCAAAGCAGTATGACCGTGCAAAAAAAGGAGCGAGGTTTGGCGTTCTCTGTTCGATTATCATTGCAGAATTGATCGGAGTTGTGATTTATACAGCTGCACCGGTGCTGATTGCAGCCTTTAACAGTGAACCGGACGTAGTACATTATGGAGTTATGCAGTCGAGAACCATTGCATTGTTCTATTTTCTGCTGGCTTTTTCCCACTGCATCGCTGCGGTGCTTCGTGGTTCGGGAAATGCATCGGTTCCGATGATCGTCATGCTGTGTGTATGGTGTCTGTTCCGTGTAAGCTACATCACGGTTACGGTTCATTTTATCCCGGACATCCGCGTGATCTTCTGGGCGTATCCATTGACCTGGAGTATTAGTTCAGTCATTTTCCTTGCTTTATTTTTGCGTGGAAAATGGGTGTATGGGTTTGAAAAGAGAAAATAAGCAGTTTCTGTTCACTCAGCACCTGAACACCATGCTGTTCAGGTGCGTATGAACGTGATGTGGGTGTGAGCAGCCCCCTTTTGCGAAGCAAAACTTTATATGGGGCTGCGAAGTTACAGTTCGCAGGGTGACCTGTGAACTGTAACAATAAGCAGCATATCCGGCGTAGGGGAAAAGCTTGACAATTTCAGCTTTACGTCTAAAATAATATCATATGAATTTGAATGAGACTGATGCATAAAAGAATGTATCAGTCTTATCTTATGCAGAGGAGAACCGGAATTTATGAAAAAAAGTGGAACCATGAAAAAAATGCTCACCTATTATAAACCTTACATGCGTGTGTTCTGGACAGACATGTTTTTTGCAACGCTCTCTGCGGCGGTTGCCCTGATCATTCCGCTGGTCGTGCGGTATGTGACCTACAATCTTGTGTACCGTGAGCCGGCAGAGATTTTGCATCAGGCAGTATACATTGCCATTGGACTGTTTGCGCTGGTGGCGGTTGACTGTTACAGTAAATTCTACATTTGTAATTACGGACATGTGATGGGAGCGAAAATCGAGTATGACATGCGTGCAGAGATTTTCGCACATTATCAGAAGTTATCATTTTCGTTTTATGATGACCAGAAAGTCGGACAGCTGATGAGCCGTATCACAACCGATCTTTTTGATATCAGCGAACTGATGCATCATGGACCTGAGAACATCATTCTGTCTGTGATCAAAATCGCCGGAGCACTGATCATTCTTGTGAACATCAGCCCAATGCTCGCAGTTGCAGCCTTTGCAATATTGCCGTTCATGCTGATCTATGCATTTGTTTTAAATAAAAAAATGCGTCTGGCATTCAAGCAGAACCGTGTAAAAATTGCGGATATCAATGCGCAGATTGAGGACAACTTATCCGGTATCCGGGTGGTAAAATCTTTTGCCAACGAAGCGATTGAAAACCGCAAGTTTAAACAAGGCAATGACGGTTTCCTTGCAGCCAAGAAAAACAGCTATTTTTACATGGGAAGTTATCAGGCAGGGCTTGGAGCGTTTACGACACTCATTCAGGTCAGCGTGATCCTGACAGGTACGGTGCTGATCGCAAAAGGCAGTGTGGATGTCAGCGACCTTGTCACATTTATGCTCTATATCAGTGTGTTTACGGATCCTGTCCGCACCCTCATTGATTTCACGGAGCAGTTCCAGAACGGTTATACCGGATTTGAGCGTTTTCAGGAGATTCTCGCCATTCAGCCGGATATCGAGGACAAAAAAGATGCAGTGGAACTTAAGGATGTAAAGGGAGATATTACTTTTGAAAATGTTTCATTCCAGTATGAGGAAAACACGGAAAAAGTGTTGAACCATATCAGTTTAAATGTTCCGGCGGGGGCTTACATGGCATTAGTCGGTTCCTCCGGCGCAGGAAAAAGTACGCTCTGTTCCCTCATTCCACGTTTCTATGACGTGACGGGCGGCGCAGTAAAAATCGATGGAAAAGATGTCCGTGATCTCACCTTAAAGAGTCTGCGCGACCACATCGGCATTGTGCAGCAGGATGTGTATCTTTTTGTTGGAACTGTTTTTGACAATATCCGTTACGGAAAACCGGATGCGACAAGAGAGGAAGTCATCGAGGCAGCGAAAAACGCCAATGCGCATGAGTTCATCATGTCACTTCCAAACGGTTATGAGACGGACATCGGACAGCGCGGGATCAAGCTTTCCGGCGGACAGAAGCAGCGATTGTCCATCGCAAGGGTTTTCCTTAAAAATCCACCAATCCTTATTTTTGATGAGGCAACCTCCGCACTTGACAATGAGAGTGAAAAAGTAGTACAGGATTCATTGGAGAAGCTTGCAAAGAACCGTACCACATTTGTAATTGCACACAGGCTTTCCACCATCAAAAACGCAGAGAAGATCATTGTTTTATCTGAGGATGGTATCGAAGAATCAGGAACACATGAAGAACTGATAGACAGGAAGGGAACTTACGAAAAGCTTTATAATATGCAGTTCCACAAATAAAATGAAAGCAGCAGAAAAAGAGGAGAACTGATATGCCGGAACTTATACGTAAAAAAAAGAAAATGTCATCGTTTGAGATGATCGCATTTGGATTTGCAGGTGTGATATTACTTGGAGCAATTATTTTAATGCTTCCGATCTCATCTTCTGCCGGAGTTGTGACACCGTTTGATAAAACTTTATTTACTGCGACATCAGCTGTCTGCGTGACAGGACTTGTGGTCGTGGATACAGGAAGCTACTGGTCAGCGTTTGGCCAGGCAGTGATCTTACTTCTGATCCAGACCGGTGGATTGGGAGTCATCACTGTGGTTGCATCTTTTTCAATGGTATCGGGGAGAAAGATCTCGTTAATGCAGCGGAGCACGATGCAGGATGCAATTTCAGCACCGAAGGTAGGTGGAATTGTCCGGCTTACAAAATTTATTTTACAGGGAACATTTCTGATCGAATTGGTCGGTGCCATTCTCATGCTTCCTGTATTTTGCAAAGACTATGGATGGAAGGGAATTTGGATGTCAGTTTTCCATTCGGTATCGGCTTTTTGCAATGCAGGTTTTGACATACTTGGAACGACGGAACAGGCATTTCCATCTCTGACAGGATATATTGCCAATCCGCTGATCAATCTTGTGATTATGCTTTTGATCGTGATCGGTGGCATCGGATTTCTGACCTGGGATGATTTTTGCACAAACAAATGGAACTTGAAACGTTACCGTCTGCAGAGTAAGATTATCCTCGTTACCACCGCTGTTTTGATTTTACTGCCGGCTATTTTTTTCTTTCTGAGTGATTTCGCCGGATTTTCTATGGGAAAAAGAATACTGGCTTCTTTTTTTCAGTCGGTAACTCTTCGGACGGCAGGCTTTAATACGGCAGATCTTGGTGCAATGAACGATTCTTCCAAAGCAATCATGACTTTGATGATGCTGATCGGTGGATCTCCGGGATCAACGGCAGGAGGTATGAAGACAACAACGATCGCAGTGCTGATACTGAATGCGTTTGCAACATTCGGAAGAGAGCCGGAAACAGAGGTTTTTGGAAGAAGATTTGATAATACAGTGGTAAAAAATGCAGCAACGATCGCTATTTTGTATTTCTTTTTGTTTTTCACAGGTGGAATTGCAATCAGTCAGATAGAACACGTTGCATTATCGGATTGCCTTTTTGAAACAGCATCGGCAGTGGGCACGGCAGGACTTACATTAGGGATCACAACGGAGCTTGGACTGGTATCACATCTGATATTGGTTGTTTTGATGTATCTTGGAAGAGTTGGCGGACTGACACTTATATATGCTGCAATTTCAGTAAAAATACAGAGCGGGGCAAAAAGACCGCTTGATAAAATAACTGTTGGATAAAGGAGAAAATTATAATGAAAAATATTTTGCTTATCGGACTCGGAAGATTTGGAAAGCATGTTGCATACCAGTTAAATGAGCTTGGACATGAAGTGATGGCTGTGGATGCGAATGAAAATCTTGTCAATGAAATTCTTCCGTATGTTACAGACGCACAGATTGGTGACAGTACCAATGAGAATTTTCTGGAGTCGCTTGGAATCAAAAATTATGATATTTGTTTTGTGACGATCGGGGGCAATTTCCAGAATTCCCTGGAGACGACTTCTCTTTTGAAAGAACTTGGCGCTAAAATGGTCATATCGCGTGCAGAGCGGGATGTGCAGGCAAAATTCCTGCTTCGCAACGGAGCAGACGAGGTCATTTATCCGGAAAAACAGATCGCTAACTGGGCAGCGATCCGTTATACGGCAGACCATATCCATGATTATATCGAAGTGGATGATTCACATGCTATTTTTGAGGTGGAGGTGCCGGAAAACTGGATCGGAAAAACAATTGGTGAACTGGATATCCGTAAAAAGTACAGCATCAGTATTCTGGCGATCAAAACAGACGGAAAGATGAATATGGCGATCAGTCCGGATACGGGATTAAGCAGTGAAGATACACTTTTAGTTCTCGGTACATACAAGGATATGCAGAAGTGTTTTCGGATATAATGGATAAAAATAAACAGGGTATAAAATAATTATTAAAAATTGCACAAAATTTGCATTTTATAAAATAATCGAGTAAAATAGGAATGTTCGGGCAGAAAGTGTGATCCGGACAGGCAAAGATAATACAATGTAACCATGATAATCTGCATTCTGCATATTATCAAGACATAAAAAGGAGTGGATTTATTATGACAAAAATTGATATTATTTCCGGTTTCTTAGGAGCAGGAAAAACCACATTTATTAAAAAAATGATCGATGAGGTATTTAAGGGCGAGAAGATCGTTCTGATCGAGAATGAGTTCGGTGAAGTCGGAATCGATGGCGGTTTCTTAAAAGATGCAGGAATTGAGATCACAGAGATGAATTCCGGCTGTATCTGCTGCTCATTAGTAGGTGATTTCGGAAAGAATCTTCACGAAGTGATTGATAAATATCATCCGGACCGCATTCTGATCGAGCCATCCGGTGTCGGTAAGTTATCCGATGTCATGAAGTCTGTGATTGATATCGAGAAAGAGGAAGACGTTAAATTAAACGGACTCGTAACTGTCGTAAATGCTTTAAAAGCGAGCAAGCAGATGAAAGCATTCGGTGAATTTTTCAATAACCAGATTGAATATGCTACAGTTGTTGTACTGAGCAGAAGCCAGAATGCAACACCTGAGCAGTTAGAGCTTTGCGTAAAACAGATCCAGTCACTGAATCCGAAGGCTGCGATCATCACAACAGCATGGGATGCGATCAAAGGCGAACAGATCTTAAAAGTGATCGAGGGAGCAGATTCGCTTGAGATGAAACTGATGGCTGAGCAGCATGCCAAAGAAGAGGCAGCGCAGCATGAGCACGAGCATCACCATCATGACCACGACCATGATCATGAAGACCACGAGCATGAGCATGAGCACGAACATCATCATGAACATGATGAGAACTGCACCTGCGGATGCCACGACCATGATCATGACCACGATCATGAGGAACACGACCACGAAGATCACGAGCATGAGCATCATCACGACCACAACCATGAACACCATCACGATCATGAAGACCATGAGCACCATCATGAACATGACGAGAACTGCACCTGCGGATGCCATGACCACGATCATCATCACCATCATGCAGATGAAGTGTTTACAAGCTGGGGAAAAGAGACTCCTCACAAATTCACGAAGGAAAAGATTGAGGATGTATTAAAGACACTCTGCGAGACAGATGATTACGGAACAATCCTCCGTGCCAAAGGAATGGTAGAGGATGAGAATGGTTCCTGGATTTACTTTGACATGGTTCCGGGCGAGTATGAACTCCGTGACGGTGAGCCTGACTATACAGGAAGACTTTGCGTGATCGGATGCAATATTGACGAGCACAGACTTGAAGAGTTATTCGGAATCTAATTTATGACAATGAAATGTTCGCAAAGCGTACATTTTATGTTGGTAAGGATCATAATTGCAGCTTTGCAGCTATGTGGAAACACTGGTACGAAGCTGCAATTTTAAAGTCAGAAAGGAAAAGAAAAATGAACGAAATACCAGTATATTTATTTACCGGTTTTATGGACAGTGGAAAAACATCCCTCATCAAAGACACCTTATTTGAACAGGGATTTGCCAAAGAGGGAAAAAGCCTTGTGATCTGCTGTGAGGACGGCGATACAGAGTTTACCGAGGAAGAACTTGCAAAAAATAACGTAAAACTTGTCATGGTAGACAGTGAGACAGATTTTACGGAAGATTTTTTGAAAAAAGTAAACACAGAATATCAGCCGGAACAGGTTTTTCTGGAATATAACGGAACCTGGCAGATGGGAACACTTATGGATATGGAGCTTCCAAAGTACTGGGTGATCGTACAGCAGCTTGCAACGGTGGATGCAACAACTTTTGACATGTACCTGGCAAACATGCGCACGATGATCATGGAACAGCTTTTCTCCGCAGATGTCGTGATCTTCAACCGCTGTGACGACAGCACAGACAAGGGAAAATACCGCCGGAATGTCAAGGCATTAAACCGCAAGGCACAGCTTGTCTATGAGCGCGCTGACGGTTCACTTGACGAGAGACCGGAGGAACTTCCATTTGACATTAATGCAGATGAGATCGAAATTACAGATGCAGATTACGCAATCTGGTATATGGATTGCCAGGACAATCCGAAAAAATATGAGGGCAAGAAAGTTTCTTTCTTAGCGCTTGTATACAATCCGGATAAATTGAAAAAAGGAATCATGGTTCCGGGACGTTTTGCAATGACCTGTTGTGTGGAGGATGTCACCTTTATCGGCTTCAAGACAAAGTACGACAGAGAGAATGAGATCCCACACAAATCATGGATTCATATTACCGCAGAGGTTCATGTGGAGTTCGCAAAAGAGTACAAAGGAAAGGGACCTGTTTTATATCCAGTTTCCATTACTCCTGCAGAAAAACCGGAAGATGAACTCGTGTATTTCTCATAAGAGCGGGATAGTCAGGCGACCGGAAATCTATTTATGTAAATTTCAAAAAAGGTGTTGACAAAGACACGTTAATGTATTAAAGTAACACCATAAAGAAAAACCGTTGAGAAAGAGTAGTAAGTAATCTGTTGATATTTCAGAGAGCTGCAGGTGGTGAGATTGCAGTATGGATCTTTTTACTGAATGGACTTTCGAGGGTGACCTGAACGATATACATGAAGAACACGAAGTAATGTATGAGCAGTAGGAGTCACCGGGAACCGAACCCGTTATCAATCAGGCGTGTATGATAGTACATGAGAGAGTGGACCGTATGGTCAAGATGAGTGGTACCGCGATAATAAGATTTTATTACCGTCTCAAGCAACAGCTTGAGACGGTTTTTTATGTAATAGGAAACTTCGTTTCCATTACATAAAAAACACTCCGTGAGGATCGCACTGCGGCGGATAAGAAACATGTCGCATATTGCGACCCGCCGCAGGCGGAGAATCTCGCAGGCGAGATTCT